>Ga0074193_1000614_pt1 | contig 55987 bp, 44 predicted proteins | sample EPASupsiteHSE605_FD_64523 | JGI IMG/M metagenome (GOLD analysis project Ga0074193, IMG submission 64523) | Bioremediated contaminated groundwater from EPA Superfund site, New Mexico - Sample HSE6-05 | ecosystem: Environmental > Aquatic > Deep subsurface > Groundwater > Contaminated ...
AATGAACTACTCTCAAGAAATGAGTAGTTCAGAACAACCTAATATCCTTTCTCAATCAAAGAAAGGATACATAATGAACTACTCTCAAGAAATGAGTAGTTCAGAACAACACAATATCCTTTCTCAACAAGTGAAAGGATACATAATGAACTACTCTCAAGAAATGAGTAGTTCAGAACAACCTAATATCCTTTCTCAATCAAAGAAAGGATACATAATGAACTACTCTCAAGAAATGAGTAGTTCAGAACAACACAATATCCTTTCTCAATCAAAGAAAGGATACATAATGAACTACTCTCAAGAAAGAAGCGGTTCAATATAATATCAAATGTACCACAAAGAATAAAAAGTAAACAGTTTACACATTTTCGTAAAGTCAGTTTACACTCAACATCCGATAAAATAAAGTGAATTTTTAAACAAGATGAGTTTTGATGAAGATCTTGTTTTTGCGATAGTTCAAGGTAATACTACTACTCTTGAATCATTTGGTTTAGATAGTAATTTTATTAATCAAAGGGTTTGTTTTAAATTCTAATTCTTAGCTTTCGATTTGTCCACAAAACCGCAGTCAAACAGGTGGGTTTATCTTACCACCAGTTTGTTTTCCTACACCATTAATTTATAGTATTTGTTGTCATCAATATGAAGTTGTTTCATTTTTTCTTGAACATGGTGCAGTTTTAAATGTTAGTGTTAATGGTTTATTTTGAATTTTCATTGGTATCCTATTCATTATGCAGTTGGAAGTCAAGATTCTAAAATCATTGAACTTCTTCTTAGTTTTGATCATAATGATGAAGAACTTGAGCGTTTAAGTGAGAATGATTATTCTAGTTGTCTTCATTTAGCTGTTTCAGGGGGTCAACTTGAAATAGTTTTACTTTTACTTCGTCATGGTATTAATGTTAATTTGCGTAATATTGAAGGTAATACAAGTTTGCATTTGTCTATGGTTTTTAGTGAAGATATTATTTGTCGTTCATTATTAGCATATCATAGTAATCTTCATATTAAGAATAATGAAGGTAAAACAGCTAGCGAATTAGCAGTTATTTTTCATAATCAAGATATTAGTGATTTAATGAAAGCATATGAACATGGAGCAGAAAGCATTCCAGATATTAATGAAATTGAACTTGAAGTTGTACAACAAGATTCATCTAAGATTCTTAAACGTCGTCAACAACATGTAATTCGAAGTGGAAGTAATATTAATCCAGTTAAAGTTGAAGAACTTGAACATCGATTACAAGATATTGAATCTAAAGTTGAACAAGTCATGGATACAATGAAGAAGATTCGTTCAATAGGAAACAAAAGCAATATTTGTTGTAGTTGTTTATCACCAGTTGCAAAAGAATGTTCATTATGCCATTTATTTTATTGTGAAACTTGTATGAAGAAAGAAAAGAGACACAAATGCTTGTCAAAGTGATATTTTTTAAAAAATCTCAAACAGAATGATTTTATTTGCTCAACGAACGGAGATTTCTTCTCTAGAAGAAGATAGAAAATAAGCTGATGGATCCCGAGATCCATCGCATATTACACATAACTGCAAAGGCGAGAGCGGCCGAAGATCTCGTCTATTTGTACAGTAAACAATCTCTTTAACATCGCTTGGTAGATTTTTAATTATAACATTGCTCCCATCTTTTTGAACAGCAACTTTTTTCAAAAACATATCGTCTGAATCTCCCAATAATTCTTTTGGAATTTCACAACAATAATTTGTCGATGAAAAAACCGTACTCCCATGTGATTTTCTAAGGATACAATTATCCACTTCTTCGTTTCCCTCAACCAATAATATGTTACTTGCAAGTTGCAGTCTAAACAAGGGCAACATAAATCTAAAATTTTTATCGTTTATAATCAGGAAAAATGTTTTAAAATGGAACTAAAAAATATGGAAAGAAGAAATGGAAGATCGAACCAAATAAGGGAACGATAATTGACCAAATGAGTATTGACAGTGATATGTGTGAGGATTCGATTCGTGACATTGAAGGGGAAGAGTCTACAGTTGAAAGTGACGTAGAATCTGATGGTGATTATCCTACACTGATTTTGAAGTTAAGAAAACCACCATTAGATAATGATGAGAATTTTGCCGAAAATACTCAAAATGATGAGCCTAAATTAGATACACCAGAAGAAAAACCTGCGAGTGGCGAATGGAAGTGCCCTATTTGCATGGAAGATATTCATGATCCAGTTGTTACTCGATGTGGTCATGTGTTTTGCAAAAGGTGCATATACGAGTGGTTAAACAGATCTAACATATGCCCAACATGCAATCGACACAATCTCAAGCATACCGAATTATTATCAATTAGGGGTCAAGGTTTTTCTGAAAACAGACCGGAACCAGATAACACACTTGTAGCGAACTCTATCCCAATTCGAATCATGAGGATAATCAAAGGAAAAATTCTAACAATCAATACTTTGGTTTCCCTGTTTCTCCTTATTGTGTTCTATCTGAGCTTATTCCTAAAGATGAGATAATTTAGATTCTTTCCCCAACAAAATTGCCCGACCGTTAATTTGATAAAAGTGACACGTGGTTATAAGATAATGGAGTATCTTCGTTGCTTAACATCAATATGCGGTTTTGCCCACAAGGAGGAAGAGGTTGCAGTTGTTCCCGAGAGCCTTGAACAGATTATGTCCCAGATGGAGTTTTATTTTTCTCCTTCTAACGTTGAAAAGGATTCATTTATGAAGAACCAGATTTCTTTAAGAGATGACAGATTTGTACCTGTTTCTATATTTATGACATTCAATAAAATTAAGGAATTGAATGTCACAGAAGAAGAAGTCTTGGAAGCTTGCAGTTTTTCAATGAAACTTGATTCTGATAAGGAATTAAGAATGATCAGGTCCAAACTCCCATTTGTTCCTGATCCAAGAAGGAAATACAAAACGATTCATGTTGAGGGTCTGGATAAAGATGAGACAATTGCTTCTCTTTCTAAGTGTTTCGGAGCTCTATTTCCAAAGCAAGTTATGTACATCGAAATGAGAAGAAAGAGCCTTTCTCCAAAAGAAAAAGTTTTCACTGGCAATGCTAATATTGAACTCGCAACAGAAGAAATCGCAAGAATCGCTGTTCAAAAGGGGATTCAATATAAAGGAAATTTAATAATGCCAGTCTTATATTCCGATTTCGAATTGACACTCAAAACCAAAGGTAAAAAGAAGTAAATAGCATCATATATCTTGCCGTGTTTGTTTTTCTTCTGAGTTCTGAAGCAGTTCAATGAAATATGGATCCTGGAATGCACTTAGAAGTCCATCTAAGCTGTTTGGATTATTTTCTCCGATTTCCTTTAATATATTTAATGAACTGCATATGCTTGTTAAGTCATCATCTTCAGATTCCAATAATGAAAACAAAAATGAAGCAATATCGGGAAATATCTCAAGTAACTTCATTGAAAAAAATAATTCACCCTTTTCTAGAATTGCAGCAATGAACTCGGAAAAAAGTTTTTGCAATTTATATGGTATTGAATTTAGGGAATCTATAATATTTTCAACCCATTTTGATTCAAACAAGCTTTCAATAATTGATTCATCCTCGCATAATGCTATATTCTTAATAATTTTAATAAATTTTGGTCTCACATGATCAGAAAGACTCGAAAATAATATTTTTTGTTTAAAAAATCCAGAATATTTGAGAATAAGGACATATTCATCCCCATCACAACCAGTTATTTCTCTTAAAAGACAAAATGTTGCTTGTTGAATATATCCTCGATTAATTTGAATCAAGGGGATTATTGATTTCATGATTTTCTCTTCACAAAATGCTCCAGAAATCGATTTACAAAAACAAAATATGTTACTTAATCCAATTAATGCAGATGTTATTATCCCATCATCATCTTCATTTAAAGATTGACTAATATATCCAACAGATTCATGGTTCAGATCAGGATATATAATACTTACAGTATCATAATGAATATATAATTGAGCAATGAATCTGTTGCATCTCTCAATAACTCTTGAATAATCTTTAGGGGTATCTCCTTTGCGAAATCCATCAAAAGAACTACGGAAAATATCAAAGAAGTTAACAATAAAAGATTTCTCTATGATTTCACAAGTAGAAACATTGGCATTAAGTAAAAGAGCCATTATATTAATGATAATTGAGATATCGGTATTCGATATTTCACTAAAAATTAGGTTTTTCAAAATTTTAATTATTCCATGTTCTTGAATCAATGTCAGCATCCTATAAAACTTCGAAGATAAAAACTTAATTATCTTAAGAAATATTGTTATGTCTTTATCTTGATCATATAATTGAAAATGTATAATAGATACAATATTTTTCATGTGAATTTCATTAATCTTCCCTTTCTTGGCTAGTTTCTTAAGGCTTTGATAAACTATAAACAATTCTTCAAAATGACTCGAATAAAGCATTTCCAACAATAAAGATATTTTCTGGTCAATATCAAAATCATTTATCCATTGAGAATCATTTAAAAAAGAACAAGACTTGATATAATTCTTGTCTTGATTCTTATATTCGAACATTAAAAAAATTTATGCCTACGAGCGGAATTGAACCGCCGACCTTGCGCTTACAAGGCGCACGCAATAACCACTATGCTACGCAGGCAGCACAATCAACAAAACATTGAACATGATGCAATAAAAATTAAATTATGACAATTACCATTTATTCGTGATATTTTGAAAAATGAACATTGTTCTTTTTTTAAATAGTATCATCAATGATTTTTCGAAAAGGAAAAGGGATTTATTTATCTACTTTCAGCTAGGATTTTTTAATGGAGAGATTTTTTCAATTTCAATACAAATCTAATCAAACAAAATTCACAAACAATTTATTATTATATTAATTCTCATTCCCTGTACTGAGACGAGTTTTTTTCCTCCCCATGAAGCTCCCTAAAGGTTTCACAGTAATTTTTGGATTCCTTGTTACCGCTTTATATACGTTATATCTTTGAGCAGTTCTTGGGGTTATCACTTGTTCTTGGGATTCTTTCTGGTTACTAGGTGTTACCAATGGAGGGAGCAAAGAAGGTTTCCTCTTTTTAAGAGTCTCAAGTTCTATTGACAATTTAGCTTGTCGAGCTAGAATCGAATCCCTTTTCATATTATTGTTCTTTTGAAGTACTTCCATAGATCTCCGACATACAAGATCAAATTGTTGAAGTTCTGAACCATGCTTCTCTAAAAGCTTTTTTTGGTATCTTTTCATTGTATCCTCCGCTCTTGATTGAGCAATTTGACTCTCTTCTCTTTCCATTTCCTCTATCTCCTTCCGGACACCATCAGCTTTGTCAAACTCTTTCATCATTACAAACGTTCTTTCAACATTTCTCAGTTGTAATAATTTTGCTGATGGCTTAGCAAACTTCCTGAGGTATTCTTCATTGTTCCATTGTTCTTCAAAAGAATCAAGTTCAGTGTTCTGAATGGCGATTATTGCATCCCTTCTACTTTGTTGGGCTATCAGTTCTTTTTCGATTTGCTTCTCTGATTCTCTGTTTGCTTCTTCAAGCTTCAAACTTGTTTCATTAATTTTTTCCTCCAAAGATGTTATCCTTTGCTGAATATTGTCAGTTTGATCTGCTTCGTTTATCATCGAGTGTAGCTTGGTAATCTGTTCTTGAATTTTTGAGGCTTCAGAGTATTTCAATTGAACAAGCGCATTAACTTTAAGCCTCTGCAAATACTGAATTAGTTTTGTTCTTCTGGAATGTGGAGGAGCTTTTTGTGATGCTTGAAATTCCCGAAGCCACTCAGCACACTCAGCATCTTGCTCGGGTGTTGTTTCAAGTGGCGGCAGAGATGAAAGGTCTGGTTCGGGGCTCAAAATAGAAAAATAAGCTGTTGGCGGAACATAGTTATCAACGACTTCAATACCATCTTCATCTATCTTCTGTTCGTTTTCATTTATGCTTTCTTCCTCATTATTTACATTTGTGCTAACATTATTAATTATGTTGTCAGTATCGTTATTATCTTTAGCAATTTGTTCTATTTTTTCTTCATTAAGAATGACATTCTCGATTTTCACTATATCTAATACTGTGTTTATTTCAGCTTTTTCTTCCTCAAAATCGTTTTTACTCTCTTCCTCTTCAATAATACCATCATAATCATCTGGAATTTCACTATCTTGACTTCCTTTCGGGACTGCATTATCGACTCCTGTTAAAGAATAAACCTCATTTTCCTGAGGTTGTTCTGCTTCCATTGTGTAATAACGATCTAAGTTTAGCCGCTATAATCGATGTTTTGCGGATTTTACGTAATAAACAGGAAGGATTCAATTTCTGATTGGGTTATTTAATAATTTGATCTGACTATTGAAAAAATTATAATTATATCAAAAACTCAGGATAATGATAAGAAAGAGAAAATTTCATTGTTATTCTTTGAAAAATTGATAAAATGCAGAAGTGAGATGATCGTTCATTTTTGCTGATGAAGATTGTTGTCATTGGAGGAGTTGCAGGTGGTGCAACAGTGTGCGCGCGCTTGAGAAGGCTTGATGAGAAATCGCATATTATAATGGTTGAAAGAGATGAACACATATCATTTGCTAATTGTGGTCTTCCATATCATATTGGTGGTGTTATTCCGGAAAGAAAGAGCCTTATTGTGCAAACACCACAAGCGTTTAACAACTTGTATAACATTGATGTAAGGATTTTTTCCGAGGTTGTCAAGATTGACAAAGAAGCCAAAAAAGTTGAGATCAAAGAAACCAAAACAGGAAGAGTCTATGAAGAAACATATGATAAGCTTGTTCTCTCTCCAGGAGCTTCCCCAATCAAACCCCCAACACCAGGTCTTGATGCATCCCAAAATGTTTTTACACTTAGGAATATTCACGATACTGACAAGATTAAAGGATATGTTGAGGCAATACACCCAACAAATGCCGTTATCATCGGAGGAGGGTTCATTGGTTTGGAAATGGCAGAGAATCTTGTACACCTTGGAATGAAAGTCACAATTATTGAATTAGCTAACCAGATTCTGGCTCCTCTTGATTGGGAAATGGCCAAAATTATCCAAAACGAGCTCAAAAGGAATAATGTTGATGTTTTATTAGAAGATGTTGTTACAGAATTCAAAGACGAAGGAAAAACATTGGTTTTGAGATCAGGAAAAGTTATTCCATCTGATATTACTATTTTATCAATTGGTGTAACACCAGAGAACCGTTTAGCCGTTCAAAGTGGGCTTAAAGTGGGTCCAAGGGGACATATTGTCACATCCAAGACTCTGCAAACCTATGATAAGGAAACTGATCAATTAGTGCCAGATTTATATGCAGTTGGAGATGCAATTGAGGTTCATGATCTTATTGATGGTTCAAAAACAGCTATCGCTTTGGCCTGGCCTGCAAACAGACAGGCACGCCTTGCAGCAGATCATATAATGGGTCTTCCAGCAGAATTCAAAGGCTCACTTGGTACCTCTGTTGTTAAGATTTTTAATATGATTGCTTCATGCACAGGGAACTCTGAGAAAGTTCTTAAGAGGAAGCAAACTCCATACAAATCCTATATGGTTGTTAAACCAAACCATGCCACATATTACCCTGGATTCCAAGACATTTTCTTGAAGATTACTTTCTGTTCAAATACAGGGAAAATTTTTGGAGCTCAAGCTGTTGGTGGACCAGGAGCTGAAAGGAGAATTGATGTTATTGTCGCTGCAATTAAGGGAGGTCTCACAATTTCTGATCTTCCAGAACTTGAGCTTGCATACGCACCCCAGTTTGGTTCTGCCAAGGATCCTCTTAATATTCTTGGATATGCAGCCACCAATTACATGAATGGTAAGTTTGAAGTGGTTTATTATAGTCAAATGCTTGAACTCATCAAATCAGGTGCCTTCTTTTTGGATGTGAGGCTGAAGACAGATTATGATGCAGAAAGAATTGAAGGTTCTCTTAATATTCCAATTGGAACATTAAGAGCAAATCTTAACAAGCTTCCACAAGACAAAGATACACCAATTTATGTTATATGCAGAATTGGCCAGATGGCATACCTTGCCACACAAATCCTTAAATCCCATGGATATACCAAAGTTTATGACTGCGTTGGAGGATTCAAGTTATACCACGAAATTATCCACTAGTAAAAATGCCTATATAATAATAACAAATATTTAATTTTCATTGATGAGATCATTAATATGGGATATAATTGCTTTCAAAGTAATCAACCCATACTCAAAAACAGGAGATAGTTGGAGTTCAGAAAATAGGTTAAGAAATCTTTCAAGTGATATTGAGGTAACAACTGGCTGCGAGGCAAATGTTGGGAGAGCCAGAGAAAAAATGTCATCAAATGACATACATAGTGAAGGATTTTCGGTAGTATTGAACATTTTGGTAAATCTTTTGGCAACCTTTTCAAGTGTTTTTATAAAATAGTAAGCCTCAGCAGCTATATCTAAAGGATTTGCAAAAAACTGCATTGTGAGAATATGAGATGATGCTTCAGAAAATTCGGGATTATTTATCATTATTTCCCTCATTTCTTTCCTTCTCATTGGATCACCAATGATAGATGAATTGAGACCAAGATCAGCTGGAGCCAGTTTAACAGCATTCAAACAAAACTCAAAAAAGGAAGGAGGGGCTGGCTCCTTAAGAAATGTCTTAGATTTGTGTATAAAAAACAAGTCGAAGAAAACCCTTATTGATGCGCAACGAATAACAATCAATTCTTTCTTACTGAAGTTCTTACCATGAGCTATTGATGAATAAAACATTGACACAAAAGTATTAAAATCATCAAAATCAAAATTTCGTATTGCTCTTTGTGCATTTTCTTCGATTTTCACTAATAACTGGTGAAACTTGTTAATAAGGAGTGTTTGTTGACAGTATTTGTAAAACAATTCATCGAATTCATTGGGGGGGATGTACTCAAGATCAATTATTGCCATTGATGAACACTGAACAATCTTCTCGGTGAGCATACTATTGGTTATCTGTGGGGTATTTTCTTCTCCATAATAGAGAAAAGACTTTAGAGATGTAATTCTATTAGAAAGTTTCGTCAAAATCGGCAAAGATGTTGGAGATATTGCCTTTTCAAATTTTTCAATTTCAAATTTAAACTCCATTTTGGTTTCAATCGATTTTTCGATAAATGAAATCAATTGAAGTATGGTAGTTTGTCTTCTGATCATGTAGTCGCACAATAATGAATAATACTTAATCTTCAATTTTAAGATTTTGGTTTTGGCATAGTATTGATATCTAGCAATCGAATATGACCATCTAAGATCTTCTTTCACAGAATTTCCAAGTGCGTTTTTATATTTCTGAATAGAATTCTCATTTTTTTCATGGATCTTTTTTAATCGAGGAATATATGATTCAATTCCCCCAAAAAAAGCATTTCCAAAGGCATCTGATTTAGTGAGTGGCTTGAAAAGAGAAGAGAACTCATTCTGTATCGGAGGAAAATCATATGAATTACGTTTACTCATCTAAAATGCTGGAAAAACCTATCTTTACTCTTGGAATTCTTCAATGAAACGGACAGCTTTCTCACCAAGTTGTTTGTTAGCAGCTTCAAGGGCGCGGGCACGCTTTTCAAGGTTAGCCTTCTTAGCTCCAAACTTCTCAGCAGATTGTTCCTTCCTCTTTTCTTCAATCTCAGCAACAATATTGCCATACTTCCAGCCATATGTTGTGGAAAGCTTTCCGAGCTTGGTTGTTGGGAGTTCGTTCCTGATTGTAACAACGCGAAGGGCGTGTGGAACAATCAAGCGCTTAACAACGGCATATTGTGGTGGAACACCCTCGAAGGCCTTAAGATTCTCGAAAGCTCTCAATCCACGAGTGGTCCTGTATGGAAGCATTCCTCTAACAGCCCTTGTGAAAATCTCACTTGGAGCACGTTGGTGGAATGGACCATGGCGTGGGTTGGTGTTGGTGGTCTTGTTTAAGAAATGAGCATATTGGTGATGAACGAAACGATGGGAGCCATTGAGAATAATTTCCTCGCAGCGAACGACAACAACGCGACGACCCTTGAGAAGTTGCTTGGCAATAGTTGCAGCAAGCTTTCCTTGAACGTGGCCTTTTCCATCAATGACTATTGGAGCAGACATTACAAAAGGTCGAACAAGACAAACCGTATTTTTTTCTCAAATATTGACTGAGTCTCATTGGTCCAACAAAAGGTTCTAGTACGATAAGTAAATGAGAGATTGTGTTGATACACTAATTGATGTTTTAAATGCGAATGAAACTGAGACTAGCTACGAATTTATCAAGGATTTTGTAAATGAATATCGTGATTTTTATGTTTCTTTTACGGAGATTTTTGGCAATGAAACTCTTGGAGAAAAGATACGTGTTTTAGGGATATCGGGAATTAGCAGATATTTGTGGGCGATAAATGATGAAGAAAAGTGTAATTTTGTTGATTGTTGTGTTCCTGTTATTTGCAATGTGCTAGCGAATGATGGATCTGTGATTTCATCACTTGCGGCTAATCTATACGCAAGTGTTTTTTTGAAGTTCATGAAAAATGATATTGGCATTTGCTGTGATTTTATCGGATACTTGATGAATGATGTTGGCAACATCAGGAGTGGATTATTGCTTATTTATGAGTTTTCATCTCGTGAGGTTGTTTTATCATCTGATGTGTTTGCTCCCCTTCCAAGTTTAATTGGTACAGAATTCACGCCCATTGTAATGAGTATTTGCCCATTGATTTTAGAGAGCGAAACTGCGTTTTTGTATGAAGAGATACTACCATTGGTTTTTGAAAATGCCCAATTTTTTGATTTGCAGAGTCTAGGTTATAGCGCTTGCTTGTGCGCAAGAATGTATTGCTTATATGATGACGAGAACTGTGCTGATTATCTATGTAAATGCATTGACACACGCGAGGAGAGCTTGGTAACACATGCATTAGAATCCATTAGTGAGTTTATTCCAGACACATTATCTCCATATCTTGTGAACAGCCTGTTTTCCTTATTAGATAACGATAATGATAATCCATATTTCTATGGTAATTGTACTCAGGCCCAAGAGATCCTTCAGAGTTCTATACATTCATCGACTGATCGAACAATGAACCATATCATAGATCTAATTAGCCATTCTTCCAACATAGGACAAATTATTAGAGGTTATTTCTGTATTATCCCATACATGGAAGACGCATTGAGCATGATTCCGTATTTTGTAAGCTATTTTCAAACGGATTACATGTCAGATGCTATATCATGTTTGTACATAATGACACACTCAAACATAGACTGCATTCCAACAATTATGAGTATTGTGTTACCACACTTGACACATAATACCGAACGTGTTCGACAAGTATCTCTTTTATCTGTTTTGGCAATGGCAGAGTATATCACCCAACCCACAGAATCTGATATAGTATTTATCATTCAATCAACAACATTTTTCCAAGGGTTTGAATTAGATATGCTTTTTGACATATTGTATTTTTTAATTATGAAATTTGATAATAGTAGCAATCCCATCATTATTGAGTTTCTTTATCGGCTTAAACTGAATTTGGATTCAAATGAATACACAAATCCAAGTGAATTAAAGTTATTATCTGCTTTGTTGACCAGAGTTTCTGGAATATCGGATCAAGAAAAGGTAGAACATATATGGTATCTTATGAATAATCTTGAAACCAATGATGTTGATGATTTAGGTGCCTCATTGTTATCATTGAGTGAGTTCATTGTTACTAACCCTATTTTATTCGATTCGCAGATTATCATCGATTTGTGTTTGAAAACTTGCTCATTTCTCTCAAAGTTATCCAACCCTTTACTCGAAGATATCGTTTGGAGTTTGATTTTTAATCTTTCCATCATGTATGCGGATTTTTTGGACCCATTTTTCGAATTATGGAAAGAACTTTCATTTCTCAAAATCTCTGTTACAACATTGAAATCTACTGCAATTATTGCAAAATTGTGGATCCATCACCTAGATAGACTTACCACAGGAGATAAACAGCAGTTTAGAGAAAAATGTTCTATAATAACTCGATATTATCACCAAAATTCGGAAGCTATTCCCATTTTTGAGTTCCTAACGATTCTCAACACATAAATTTGTATTATATTAAAAATATTTATTAAAGATCTGTATTTTGAGAAACAATATCATTCGAGTCATGGACTAAATCCTTAATCGAATAGTCAATTATAGCGATATTCACATTTGATACTTTTTGATTCCTTAAACAGGAATACCATCGATTTTTTATAGCACTTGATGACCTTCCATTCAAAGATTGGGAAATAATTGACCATCGATTGCCAATTTCCGCTTGTTTGTCTAAAATGATTTTGTCTTCCCAGGGCTCAAATGGCTCATGTCTGATGTTTGGAGCTAATCTTTGGATCCATCTTTCGCGACATTGCTTACTAGTTCTCGAGGGAACAAATTTTGCAATATCCATCCATTTTTTACACCCCAATTGTTTAACAGCATTAGCTAGCATCTCGTCTTCCTGCTGAGACCATGCTCCTCTGATGTTAATATCATTTAAACTATTTTGTTGGCGGCCATTTGGTGGTCTCAAAGCAAAAACATTGTAAAAATCTTGCTGCGTCATCATCCCACTTGGATTATAATTATTAAAAGCCTCGTGGTTTTGCATCATCTCTTCGCTAATTACAGGAATACTCGTGTCATTCATGTCATCTTCCGAACCATCTGCCATTAAAAAAGAAACTTTTGGCGCCAATATATTTGAGAAAGTTACATCTTGTAAACTAAAAACGATTAGTAAAGTCGCAAATGGAGTTTTTTGTATATTTTGAAGATGATGAAGATCTAATGTTTCCTTTCCGCCTTTCTCGCAATGATGCAAATATCACATATAATCACATATTAAATAAGATATCAGATATTTATCAAGAGAAGAAGAGCAGAAGTCTTTTTGATGAACAATACCAGATTTATGTAATTGATACTAGCATTCCAATGAAAAAAAGCGATGTGAAACATATTTTGAATTTTGATGAAAGTATTTTTAGTCATCAATTCGAAGTATTTGATATAATTCTTTCAAAAGGAGCTTCACCACAATCATATTGCTGTTCTTCTTATCCAAAAATCGAAGAGAGTACTAATTCTAGAGCTGAATTGGAATATGATGAAAAAATTAAAGAACTTAGTGATTTAATTATCAAGAAACAGTTCACAAAAGCAGGCGAGCTTATTCATATTATAAGGGAAAAAAGGAAGAATGACTCTACAGTTTTGTATTATATATCTCTTCTTTTGCTTAAAACTGGCCAATGTAAGTTTGCACTTTCTCACAACACTTCTGCCATGCAAATGTTTCCTTTTGACAGGAGAATACATATGCTTCATGGAAAGATATACCGTAAATTTAGACTTCACAATGAAGCAGTGAAAATATTTCAATTTATTCTTTATAACTGGGAGAATACACCAGAAGATATTTCCATAATTCACTATAATATTGCCATATCTCTGATTGCATTGGGAGATCTTGAAGGAGCAGGATCTCTCCTAAAAGACAAAAAATCTCATTATAAGTCAATTCTTTTGCATGCCTGTATTTTAGCGAAACAAGGATTAATGTTTGAATCAGTAACAAGGGCAGCAAAAGCAATTTGGCTCTCTCCGGATCCTAAACAGTTTTCTAAGTATATATCTGAGTCCATTGTAACAAAACAACAAGCAATTTTGCTGTATCATGAGATAATGGATACAAATGAAAACCCAAAAAGTATATTCTTTCTCGCAGATTCATTTTATAGAGCAGGAAAGCCCGAGATTGCTCATTATTTTTACAAAGTTGCTTTTAAATCTAGTCCAACAAGTCCATCAATTGCATTAAGTTTGATAAAATGTATGATATCAATCTCTTGCACCTTGACAGATATCATTGAAGTCTTTTCTTCTTATGAAAAAACTATTTCTGGATTTATACCCTCATCAAAACCAATTTTGAGTTATTTACTAGTTATTGATAGTGAATTTACATCAGAAAAGAAGGATTTTGTAGCTTTTAAATATGATTCAAATGAGTCAAAGTTCACGTTTGACCAATTACACATTATTTCTTTTTTGATTAATCTAGTATCTTTTTTGTTTAAAGCCGAGTATTTTTCTCAGTGTTTCTTTATTATTTCGGCACTAACACCAATTATACAGCCATTTGATATTGTCAAAACAATTATTAGGAATGATGCTATTTTGTTTATGGCAATATCTTCAGTTTTGTCTAGTATTCCATTTCCAGTCAAACCATTTAAATCAATATATGCAATCGGTAGTATAGATTGCTTATCTTGCTCATACCAAACAATAAATGTAAAGGGTGAAGATTATGTTTTCAATCCGAAATACATCGACAGTATATCTATTGATCTGATTTCATCACAGAAGAACTCAATCCAAAAAACATTGTTTTATAAAGAACTATCATCCATACCACAAGGCTCGACAATAATGTTGTGCATTGGAGATGCAGATTGTGCTCTTGGTTTGATAAAAATGCTTGATAGATCAGAATTCGAATCTATTGAATCAGCATTCAGTTCACCAACATCAGAGTTTTCCCTTCGTATAGTTGAAATTCAAAAGAAAATTCAATGCAAAATTCTAGTTCATCCAGTACCACTTATTTCACCGAAATACTCAAAAAGCATTGCCGTTTTTAACGATCAACTATGCAAATCTATTGATAGAATTAAGCCATTAGTGCAAGAGATCAATTATTTGCGAATATTTGAATCCATTTTGGATAAAGAAAACGAATCCATCAAAGAGGAGTATACATTTAATAACATATTCCTCAAGCCATCATATGTTAAATATATAGAAGAATATTTAAATAATATCAATGATGAGGCTACACCATTGATAGAGACCCCCGAAATCAAGAAATGCGAGTAAAAATGAGATTTGGTCTATTATTTACAAAATGGAAGAATCATCAAATCCAGTTCCAGACGAAGTTGATCAACCATCAAAAATACCAGCTGTTGATCCCGCACCAAAATCGAATGAAAGTGATAAAATACTACAAAGGATTACTGATTTCAATATGGAATTATCAGATTTGTTCATTAATAGCTATTCAGGCAATCCAAATAACTACAATCTTCCATATGATTCCTATTATGATATGATGTTAGCTTTGGATAAAATTAAGGATTCATTAGCAAGTATTCCAGATATTGATGAAATAGTTTCGACCTTACAAAGAATTAAAGAAAACTCAGACAAAGAACTAGGAGAAATTACAACAGAAATAGAGAATCTTGTCGAATCTATTAACAGGAAGATTCCTCAAATTGATCTTGGTTATATTGATACTGTTAATACTCTTAGATCAAATAGTTTGGTTTCAAGGTTTTCCAAACTATCTAATTCATCAACTAGTATTGATTCTTCAGGGATTAGACCCACCAACAAAGTTCCACTATGCTCAGCTGTCTATGCTGATAATTTGTTAAAGGGCTACAAGTAAAGAGACTCAATCATACATTTTAATATCATAAGAATCCATTTTTAAAACAATTTTTGTCTCTCAACTTGATATTGATGAAATGAGTCTGCCAGATTGTAACTTTCTAGCATATTCAAGGAAACTTTGCACGATTAAAAGGTCTTTTTTTGGATATCAATTCAGAAGAAAATAATCGTATGTAAGAATTGTGTACTCATAAACTCTTCATGATTTTCAACACATGAATGGAGTGTTTTTTCTTCCTCTATTATGAATATTATTATGTTCTGCGACAAGTTATGGTACTTATCAAGGGTGAATAGAATTATGAGCTTTTTAACCATTAGTAAAAAGTGTGCTCTAATTGCTCAAAAACACAATCAATATACGAGTTCATAGGAGTGATGTAGATTAATTTGAAGGATTTAGATTTATGTTCTTTGCTATCTTATGTATTGTATCCCAAAAAGATAAATCTTTGCTTTTAAAGGGAAAAAACAAATAAATCCAAGAATAAATGAGTTTTCCCACCGAAAAGAAGCGAAAAAGCCAAAAAATATATTCACATGAATTTCATTAGAAATAATTACCAATTAAATTCTGTAAAAGTATCGCCTATGAGTATAAATAGGCGATACTTAATAATCTCAGACAAAAACTTAGATCTTTACATTTATATATAATGGCTTCGTATCGATGATGAAAATTGATATCTCGATGAAAGCTATGGATGCTCAATTTATGAAATACTATTTGTAACGAATCTCTTATTATTGATGATATGATCATTCAAAGTTAATACATATTTCCAATCGTTGATATGTTTGACATGGGATTTCTCCCTCATAATTCATTTGATAAAAAGGAGGCATCTTCATGATTGGATTTGTTTCAATGATCATTACAATTAACTGATTATGACTTTCCAGAACCATCTTCTATTAATTCGCCATTTATCACAATATCTCTCATCTTAATACAACTATTTATATGGATACTATTTTAATTTATTAATCATGATATATTTTAATGATAACAATTTTAGCTCTATTTGGTGTTTGAAATCCATTTTTCTGAATCATTACTTCTGAATTTGAATGATAGCATGTTCAATCCCAAACATTTTTGCTATGATATAGTGAATTTTCGATTATTAAGTTGCATGAAGCTGGATTTATTTGTTCCAACCTGGGTTCTTTTAGATATCAAGGTTTTCATTCTCTGAATCAAATGTTTCATCCATTTTTCTCTTTATGCAGTAGGATAATACAAATAAAATCATTGAAACACAAAGAATTATAATGAAAGTAAATGATAAAGAATAAAGAACATTATTCGAGAGGTTTTGATTGTTATCTGTTTTCTTTGGTGTTTCTTCGTATGTTTTAGCATGAGTCTCTTCTAAGGATCTCAATGAAGTAGCTTCAAATGTTTTTGTATTAGTCTCTTCTGATGATCTCATTGGAGTTTCTTCAAATGTTTGTAAATGAGTCTCTTCTGATGATCTCATTGGAGTTTCTTCAAATGTTTGCAAATGAGTCTCTTCTAATGATCTCATTGGAGTTTCTTCAAATGTTTGCAAATGAGTCTCTTCTAATGATCTCATTGGAGTTTCTTCAAATGTTTGTAAATGAGTCTCTTCTGATGATCTCATTGGAGTTTCTTCAAATGTTTGTAAATGAGTCTCTTCTAATGATCTCGTTGGAGTTTCTTCAAATGTTTGTAAATGAGTCTCTTCTGATGATCTCGTTGGAGTTTCTTCAAATGTTTGTAAATGAGTCTCTTCTAATGATCTCATTGGAATTTCTTCAAATGTTTGTAAATGAGTCTCTTCTGATGATCTCATTGGAGTTTCTTCAAATGTTTGTAAATGAGTCTCTTCTGATGATCTCATTGGAGTTTCTTCAAATGTTTGTAAATGAGTCTCTTCTAATGATCTCGCTGGGGTTTCTTCTAATGATTTCATTGGTGTCTCTTCAAAAGATTTCATGGCGGTTCCTTCAACAGTTTTATCCGGAAGCTGTTGATCACCTATTTCACATCCATTTTTGTAATAATGACTGATATTAAATATTGTTGGATTTCCACTGATGCAATTTATGGTTTGGATGACACCATTAGCTAATGTTGTTCCAAAGTTTCCAAAATGACCATTATGAATCTCTAAAGTGAATTCATAGTGCAAATAAAACAAAAGACCAATTGTATCCAAAACAACAACATTGTTGAATAAATATATTCCAGATCCTGTATCCGATACTTTGTCAAGACATATCAACCCCAATGTCAAATATTTTTCGGAATTGTTCACGAAATTAAGATTAGACATATCATGGGTGGTATACTCCATTATTGTGACAATTGAACCATCAGCAATGTTGTGCATAATTGAAACAAACATAAATGTGAGGTGTTGAAAAGTGGACAAGAACCCAAAAGCATTTGCCCCATTGATTGTTTTCGATCCGTTCACATATTTTAATGAAGAATTCCCATAACAAAGAGAAAGCGCATCATAAGATTGCATAGTTTTTGAGCAATCAATGAAAGTCAGATGCTCAATGTTTATTGAATCTTTGGCAACTATATATGCCAGGGCCCCATATGCTGAAAAAACAGCACAAGAAGAAGCACAGCATCTAGAAAACAGGAAATTCCCATAATTAACATTAATGGCTCCTCCATTATTATTGGCAGAACAATTGACAAATGTCGAGTCTGAGATGCTTAAATCAAAGTTTGATACATAAATAACACCCCCTTCCCCGCTAAATATAGTTGTTCGTACAAAACTACAGCTTTCAAGCGTGAGACTATTACTTGAAACTGTATATGACCTTCCTACACCATCTTCGTTATCACAGCCTGTCGATTTAATAATATAGTTTATTATTGTATAAATGATACTTATTCTCAGCATTAATAGAATAGTAATTTACAATCTCTCAAAAATATAATGCAATTGTAAAAAAATTGAGAAATTGATAATATTTGTTTGAATAATCATTGTTTGTGTTGTTAAAAAAATGAGGAAACCTCAGAAACCTTCTTTTCTGAATAAATTGTCTCATAAATCATTCAATGTGATAGAATGAACTGTCAAGAGAAATTTAGCTCATTTCTCTTCTATTTGAAGTTTGAATCTCAAATCTCCCAAAAAAAATCTAAATATATGTACATGAGTAGTCAGGTAGTGGGCACTGGTCAGCTAAAGCGTTTGATTTCAAAGTATTGTGGCAATGGGGAAATGTGTTGTTGAGTGGACCAGAATCATTACAATCTGTTGTTTGATTTAAATAATCTTTTTTCATTTTTATCTCTTTGCCACCAGCCAAATTGTTTTGTGAATCTCCCATCATATTTATTCAATTTACCCAATTGCTCCTATCTCATTACTATTTACCATAAAAATATTCTAGAATACAAAATTTTAATGACTTAAGTCTACCTCCTTCCAGTAATGGCTTTTGTGAATGAGTTCTGTTGTTCTGAATAAAATTATTTCGTAAAATAATGTTGTTTTTAAATCCGATGTATTAGAAAAAGACAGTTATTCGAGAATAACTCTACAATAATTACATGTATTCTTGTTGACATGTAATGACAATTTTAAAATCGTTCAATTCCTCAAAATTAAATTGGTTAAACATTAAAAAGAGTGATTAAGAACATGATTTCGACTTATGAATTCTATAATTTTGGGAATTTGTTCATTCTTTTTCATCAAATAATTTAAATTAAACAACATGTCTCAGGTTTATTGATTGAAATAAATAGATTTAAAACATTCTTTTTGATTTTAAGAAATACTCTTGTTTATGGGACAAATTGTGATTAGAGAACATCAATAATTCATAATGTAATTGAAGTGATTTGTTGTGAATATCACCTTTTGTTTTAATCAATCCATATCTGAAGGTCTGAGCAACATTTAAGTCTTTGTGTTATTTCTATCTTTAATGGAGCATTGCATGAAAAAAATGCAAAAAACAATGGAAACATTCCAGAGAAGTGAATTGATGAATATTATCACTCACTTAAAAAATAGTATTTGATAAAAATAATTCACATTGCCCCAATCAAAAGTTTTAATATCGGAACGAAACAATTATGTAACTGAAACGAATTCTTTTGATTATGTTTAAATATATCTTTCCCTCCTTTAATGTTTAGTTCTGAATGTAATTATGATAGAGAAATAAAATCAAATCTAATCAAAAGTGGAGCTAGATTTTTGGAGATAACATCATAAACCAAGGAAATTCCAGGAAATGTTGTGACAAAAACCTTTAAATTAGAATATTTAAATCGATGAATCCGAATAGTGTTTTTAAATTTATATTAACAATACAAGAAATCTCCAGATCCTTCAGTACTTTCATACTCTTGAACGCCAACTATCACGAATAATAATTCATTATTGTATCCCAGAATCACACAAATTATTCATGAAACCCATTATGATTATTAGTCTAAAAATATTTTATTATCATTTCTCAAATTCAACCAACAAGCGTTTTGGAGATTCAAGACAAATTTGTCATTTTTTTCAGGTTGACAAATTGAATAACTCCGATTCAATAAATTATTATTTTTATGGAAGACAAGATATCTTTTGAGCACTATCTTTATGGAGATGAAAAAGAGGTTTTTATTAATGATATGGAATTTTGTGTTGATCGAATTATTTTATTACCAAAAATTCGTCCTCATAAACTCGAAAAAGCTGTGAGATTATCTATTGAGTATTGTCCGAGAAGAGATTTTCGTGTAAAAATACTAGAGAAATCTAATGAATGTCCAGTTTTGATATATCAATTGTTCAAGCGATGTATTTTTGATTTTGAAGAAATCAAACCATACCTGTCAAGTACAGATTCATTTTTGTTATGTTATTATTTTCGGAAAAACATCGATGATTTTGAAAATTTTACTAGATATAAGATCAAACCTTATGATTTTAATAAATCATTCTTCGAGAAAACGAGTCAAATTGATCAAATGATCGAGTATGGATTTTTACCTTCAAGTATTGAGTATTCTCTAAAGTATGATGTCATCGGTGATTTATTAGATATCAACATTTCGAAACAAAAAGCTATATGGACTCCATTTGAGTGGAGCTTTAAACCAAAATCTCTTGATCTTTTATCCTTTACAGGCTTTTTTGGCTCAATCAAGTGTTTTAAACATTTATTAATGAATGGATTTGAGATCAATCAGACAGTTATGTCTATGGTTATTTGTAGTGGTTGTTTGGATCTATTCCATTTATGCCAAGTACCACAGTTTGTTAGTACTGAGAGTGTTTGCATGGCATTTGAGTTTTACCACTTATCTATAATTGAATTCTTGATTGAAAATGGGGCTGATATTAATGCAGCAGATTGTTTTTTTAGTTTTTTGTGAATGGCAATACTCCTCTTCATTATTCTGCTGAAAATGGCTATCTTGCAGTTCTTGAGTATTTTGATAATCAAAATATTATTATAAATGTTAAGAACAACGATTCCGAAAAAGCATTATTAATGCTACTCCTCTCCATCTAGCCTCAAAAAATGGGCATCTTCATGTTGTTGAATACTTAATTAATCAAAAAGCTGATATTGATTCAAAAGATAAAGATATTTTGGTTTTTCGTTTTATAAAACTCCTCTTCATGAAGCGGTTTCTCATGGTCATCTTAGTGTTGTTGAGTATTTAGTTAATCAAAAAGCGGATATTAAAGCAAAAAATAATTATTTCGAGTTTTTTGTTTTAATTTTACTCCCCTTCATTTAGCCGCTAATTATGGTCATCTTAGTGTTGTTGAATATCTAGTTAATCAAAATGCAGATGTCAATACAAAAACCGATAGATTTGAGTTTTGAGATTTTGTTTTACTCCTCTTCATATGTCTTCTGAAAATGGTCATCTAAATGTGGTTAAATTTCTAGTTAATCAAAATGCAGATGTCAATACAAAAACCGATAGAGTTGAGTTTTGATATTTGATTGGACTCCTCTGCATAGAGCTGCTAATAATGGTCATCTTAGTGTTGTTGAATATCTATTTGATCAAAAAGCCGACATTAAAGCCAAAACTAAAGATGATAAGTTTTGAAATTTGATTGGACTCCTCTTCATTTTGCTTCTAATAATGGTCATCTTAGTGTTGTTGAATATCTTATTGCTCATGGAGCCGATATAAATGCAAAAGATAAAAGTGATGAGTTTTAAATATTAAGAATACTCCTCTTCATTTTGCTTCTTTTTATGGTCATCTGAGTGTTGTTGAATTTCTTGTTATTCAAAATGCTAATATTAGGGCAAAAAATGATAGTGCATAATAACTCAATTTCATTCTACTCCTCTTCATTTTGCAGCTGAAAATGGCAATCTTAGTATTGTTGAATATTTAATTAATCAAAGAGCTGATATAAATGAAAAAGATAAAAAATTTGGGATTTAAGCATTCTTTATACTCCTCTTCATTTAGCAGTTCGTTTGAACCGCCTTAATGTGATTGAATATCTAGTTAATCAAAATGCTGATGTTAATTCTAAAGATAGTAGTATAGAATTTTTGGATTTGATTTAACTCCTCTTCATTTTGCTGCTTTGAATGGCCATCATGATATTGTACAATATCTGATTAATCACAACGCGGACGTAAATGTTCGAGCTAAAAATGGGAAAACACCCTTAGATATGGCCAAGAATTCAAATGTATTTGAATTACTCAGGAGCAAAGGAGAGAAATCAGTCAGAAGAGAATAAAATCTTCATTCATTAGTTTTGATTGCTTTTTATTACCCAATATGTGTGAAAATGAAGGTATTTTTTCATGGAATTCCCACAATATCCTATAAATTATTATTTGCAATAGTTTATAATAAGAAAATGTTATTTGGGGATTTTCAGCTTTTCTAACAAACTGTGGAAATACATTGACAGATTTCAAGTTTAGATTTTATGAAATAACCGCTTTGTGAGCATTTTTTTATGGAGAGATTGGTTGGGTTTGAACAATCTCTTTATGGAGATAATAGTTATGATGAGAATCTTGAAATGGTTGATGTTGATTTTTGTGTTGATAGACTAGTCCAGTTTCCAATATTTAGGCCTCATTTGATCCAGAAAGCTATTAAACTTTGTGGAAAGTATTGCAACGATAGAAAATTTAGGGAAGAAGTATTAAAAAAGTCAATATATAAATGTCCAGTATTACTCTATCGGCTATATACAGTAGGGATATTTGATATTCAAGAAATTCAACCATTTTTTGCTGATAAAGAGATCTATTTTGCATGCTATTATTTTAGGAAAGGTATTAAGGATTTTGATAAAATAATTGCCCAAAAAGAAAAACCACATTCTATGGATTGTTCTATGCTTGAAAATGAAAATGAAATTGATTTAATGATAGAATTTGGCTTTGTTCCATACACCATTGAATATTGTTTGAAATATGATGATATTGATACATTGCAAGGAATGATGTCATTAACTTTAGATAATATTGGAGGAAAGGCAAAGTGGAGTCCATTTGAATGGAGTAAGAAGCCAGATCAACTTGATTTTTTGTCATTTTCTGGTTATTTTGGTTCTGTTAAATGCTTTAAACACTTATTATTGAACGGGGCTAAACCTGAAAGAATGTTAAGTTCAATTGTTATTTGTAGTGGAAATGCTGAATTATTCCATTTATGCAACTCTTCAAATGAGTCATTATATCAAAATATTTCCTCAGCCGCCCAGTTCAATCAATTTGCTTTTGTCAAATACTTTGTTGAAAACCAAATCAAAGATAATAATATAGCTGATTATTCAAATGCTCTACTGAATGCTACACAAAATGGCCATCTTTGTATGGTTAAATATCTTATTAAACAAGGAGCAGAAGTTAATTCAAGAGTAAATGATATGACAAACCTTCATTGGGCTGCAGCTCATGGATATTTATCAATTGTTGAGCTTCTTGTGAATAATAGTGCTGATTTGAGTGCAAAAAATATGTTTGTAAATCATCTAATTCCAATAGCATCCCTCTTCACTGGGCAACAATAAATGGGCATTTTAAAGTCGCCGAATACTTAGTTAGACAAGGATCAAATATAAACCATAAGGGATATGATATAATTCTATGATGCTTCAAGAGACCCCATTACATTGTGCAGCTAGAAAAGGCCACCTAAATATTGTGGAATTATTGGTCAATCAAGGAGCAGTGATTCTTGCTAAGAACAAGTATTATTCTTCAATTTGAATAACTATACTCCATTGCATTTGGCAGCGGTTAATAAGCGTCCAAGTGTTCTTCAATACTTCTTGGAAAAACCAGAAGTCAAAGATTTTCTATTTCAAACAACAAGACAAGGTGATTTGGACACACTTAAGTTGATGGATTATGGCAATATTTTTAGTAAGGCCAAAAGCTATAGTACTATGCTTCATGAAGCTGCTTCAAGTGGTCATCTAAATATTGTTGAGTACCTTATCAGTCAAGGGTCCGATATTAACTCAATAAATAACGAAGGGAAAACTGCCCTTCATGAAGCATCATATCAAGGCCACCTCCCAATTGTCGAATACCTTACTAAACATGGCGCAATTGTAAATATTATGGATCACAACAATCGAACTGCTGTTGAGCTGGCAAAAGATAACAACATGACCAATGTTGTTGAATTCCTTTTAAACCATGAAAGAAATGAAGATCTATAGTAAAGAAGCATTCTCTCTGAGTTTTTAGACATAACTTGTAATTCATTATATATTTCAAACATGATCAATTCATTGACATTAAGGAAAGCTCTATTGTCGGCTTTTGTGGCCATTATCCCATTTTTTCAACAAGAAACTAATTAACAGCTGGGGAAATAAAGCTTGGGCTACTTCAAAAGGAATCCAGTATGTGTTTTGACTACAAACCCATCTAATTCGGACTTCAATCTTGAGCTTATGATTTCTAATATCGATTATCGCTTCGGGTTCATCAAAATTGGATATTTCATTTAAGAAAAATGAATAATCATATCCATTAGGAAGCATATACATATTTGAAAGATTTGTACAATTATCCTTGCGGTAATTATTTGGTTCATTTTGATCTTTTTTTGAAAACTCGAAATGAATACACTCGATTTGTTCTTCAATATCAAATTTATTTTCATCAATCAGGTTTTTCATTTCGAAAACGATTTCTTTTTCTATTGTAGGCTCAAGGAAGTTCTTTGGTTCAATTGATTTAGAGACTTTTTGTGGATGAATTGAATCAACGTCTTCATTTATTGAAGGTAATGGATTTTTTTCAATAGTATCCTTTTTTTCTTTTTCGTATTTCCGAATTTTCATCCTTTTTTTAAACTCCTTGATTACTTCTGGACAATTATCTAATGACTCTTTTGGTTCCCATGTATCATCTTCAGGAGAATAACCCTTCCACCTAACACGATATTTTTTCTCACCGTCTATTCTCTTCACATCAATTATTGACTCAATTTCATATTCATTTTCATCCGAATAGTATTCACTCATTAAAATATACCAAACACCTTTTATTTAGTGACTTTTCTTCCTTTCCAAAGCAGATTCTGCCTCTTTTCGAAGAGTTTCTCTTATCTCTTTCACTTCTTTATCATGATCTCTTTTGATTTTTTGAAGTTCTTTTTTTCTGGTGATATTTTTGAACTCTTCAATATCATTTGTTATCTGTTCTATTTTCCTTAAGAGCCCATCCATAATTTGTTTACGATCATCAAGTTCCTGGTGCTGCTGCTTTAGTGTTTCACTCTCCACACTAATAATTTTATCTATTTTTTCTTTCGTGGCTTCAATTTTATCCTTAGCTTTTTTCTCTTCGGACTCAATATGTATGTTAATGAATTCCAATGTAACCATTCCTTTATTTGATAATATTTGTTCATTAAGATTAATATTCTCCGAAACAAGAGTATCATATTGTGATTTGATTTCTTCATATTCTTTATATAGTTGAACATTTTGTTCATGAAGATCTTCAGCATCAAGGTTTAATGAATCAAACTGTGGAATTAGTGTTTCAAGTAATTTTTCAGATTCAACTTGAGTTCTTTGTATACTACTAAGTTTGGTATTGGCTTCAAAGTTTGATTGTTTTGAAAAAACAAGGAGTTCTTCAATCATGTTTTTGTAAGGAAGATCAGATATCCTTAACCTCAGGTCTTGATTTATTGCTTGATATTCGGAAATATTTTTTCCAACTTGAGCTATTTGAAACTCCAAATTATTTTTCTCTTCTTCAAGTTGAGATATTTGATCAATAAGTTGAATATTCATTTGTCTAACTTCAGTATCATCATTCGAAAAGGACTCAAGTTTAGATAGTATTATGTTTTTCCTATTAATTTCTTCTTTAAGGGGTGCACATTGAGTTTTGAAGTCTCTTTTCATTCTTTCTTTGAGATCTTCCATTTGGTCAATCTTATTTTGAATATCTTTTAATTCTTTTTCATGTTCCTCCTCTTGAAGTTTAATAATCCTCTTTAGAGATAAGTTTTCTTTCGCTGGATCAGGTTTTTTGTTGTTAACAATAATATCATCAACAATCTTCACTTCTTGTTCAGGAAAATTATCAATATCAGTTTTCAATATATTGACCTTTCTTTTTGGTGTTGTATTGTTTTTTTTTCGCGGTGTTTTCTTAACAAAAAATGCATTTTCCATTTTTACATACGTTTAAAATTACTCCAAAGATTCCAGGAGTTGTTCAATAAGCTCATTTTCATTTTCCAGAACACGAGGCTTTTCTTTCTCATTCTGATCTAAAAACTGGAATAAACTATCATCTCCATCAGAATCCTCTTTTGCTATGTTTGGTTGGGCAGCAATGTTTTGATCAGGAGTATCAATATCGCTCAATTCATCAATAATATCATTCTTTTTCATTACTTTGGAGCTTTTTTTTCTCGGAGGATCAGATTGATTAACATCAAAATCACTCAAATTATCAATATCATGATTTACATGATCTGGTTTTGATTTCAAAGCCACATTTGTTTTGGGTTCAGGTGGATTATTATTCAAATCAATGTATTCATCATCAGTCTCTGGATTATCATGTGCATGATCATTCAAATCTATATATTCTATATCATCAGCTTTTGGTTTCTTGTTACTAGCAATATTGCCTAAATCAATATATTCATCGTCAATCTTGGGTTCTGTGTGTATACTAGTCTTTTCCGGAACACTTAAATCTTCATATTCAATGTCATCAATATCATGATTCTCGAGATTACAATCCTTTGTCGGACTAGTTACTTCACTATGCTCATTATTCTGATGAACATCATTTACCGCTGTATCGATAGGACTGGGTTGACCGCCATTTGTTTCCTTGTGATTTGGCTTATCTATTTTTGTAATGTCAATAGGGATATCCTCAATAGAGTTTTCATTACTATTCGTTGATCCAATTTTATTGACTTTTTTGGAGGAAGAAATAATATTATCAGATTCAACCATATCTATTGGCATAATAAGGTCATTGGGAATAGAAGCGTTTGATGATATATTATCTATTGCATTAAGGGGGATGGTTTTAGTATTGACAACAGTATTATCAGGGGCAGAAACAGGCATAAATTTGGTTATATCTTCGACAGAATTCAGATTCTCATCATCAATTTCAAAAGCGTCACCAGACACAAAGTTATCCAAAGTATTAGCTTGACCATTTTTAGCACCAATTTCAATGATTTCTGAAGAAACGTTGGATCCAGCTACTATCCTATCATGTGCTCTTTTAGATTTTGTTGGTTGCTTTACATCAAGGAGATTATTCCTTTTTGCTGTTTTTTCAGTTGATCCTCTATCAACACTAGCTATCTTTGGTATTTTCTTTTTGCTTTCTTTTTTGATTAGGCCTTGTTCATGAATAGTTTGTCTGATCTTATTTCCATATTGTTCAATTTCTTCCTGGTTCGTGCTCCCTGATCCTTTTTTATCTAGGAATTCACGCGCTGATCTTTTAATTGTTTCAGTATCAATAAAATTCGAATTTAATTGTGGAGACATTTGAAATATAGCTACATTCTTCGAAGGAATTGAAGGTTTTTCGTTGAAACTAGGAATTGATTCCTTTATGCTTTCTGTAACAACATTGGATATTCGGAAAGGATGAGCCTTCATTGGTTTCAGATCCTGATGGGATTCTTTTAATGTTTTTTCATCTATTGTTTTCTCCAATCGTTTTTGTTCGTTCCTTTGAATATTAATGGCTTCTCGAAGTTCATGAATTTGTTTTTGTAGTTCTTTCTTTTCTTCAAGATTGTTTGATACGACTCCAGTCCGAAATCCTCTCCATGTTGAAAACATTGGTCTATGCGATCTTTTAATGTGTTTATCAAGCTCATAATCTGATGAATAGCACTTATGACATATTGGGCATTTCTCTTGTTTTTCTAAACATTCAATCTGGTTTTTATATGTGCTGAGTTTGTTTTTCATTTTATGTATCATGGATCGCAATTTTCCATTTTCATTTTCACTCTCTTTGTACAAACTCATTACTTCATTCTGAGTTGAGACCAAATATCTCATAATACATTGCAATTGCTTGATCAGTCTAATTACAACAGGATTTTGAATAATTATGTAATCAGCATGGGAAAAAGTATTATTCAGAAACTCGTTTAAAATCAAATTCATCGATTTTGTATCTTTTGACGTTTCTAAAACATCAGGGTCTATATCGCCAATTATTTTCCAATTAAATGTGGGTATATATGTCTCATTTTCGAATACTCGTTTTGTTCTAGGAGAGCTGTAAATCAAATCCATAAATGGTACGTTAACGCTATACTCCCATTTTTACTAAAAACATTATTTGGGTTTACGGAATTGCCTGCGAATCAGTTCTGGATTGGTTTCCTCTATTTGTCTCAATAAAGACTTAAAGAATCTTTCATATATCTCTATTGGCTCTTTGAGTTCAAGAGTTTTCAGCTTCTTGAGTGCTACAGATACAAAAGCCACAATTTCCTCTTGGAAAGGAACTGTTTTAGCGGCAACTTCTTGGTTTAAGAAGTTTAAATACTCTTGATCAGCTCGAAGTTCTTTCAGTTTTTTGGCCACATTGTCCTTTAATCCATATTTATCTAAAGCATTCTCTATTAGCTCATTAATAAAAGTCTGCATTTCTTCTGTATGCTCCACCCATCGATCATACGATTCGATACCATTTGGCGAGAATAACTCAAAACCTAGATCTTTTTGTTGAATTCGAACCTTTTCAATGGCTTGGTTAAATGTATTCCTTAATTGTATTGACAGAAGATCGATTTCAGGATCAATATTCTCTTTGGTTGGCGCTGATAACGAATATATTTCGTCTTCAATAGACCTGACCCTCCTTTTGAGTAATACCAAAAACCTTGAATGAGATCTTTCAAGGGTTATAAGATTAGAAATAAAGGTTTTCATTCTTTTTGGAAGCTTATCAGGAGCTTCTTCCATTTGATCTCGGGCTTCTTCTATTTTTGGTTCAAATGAATCATATAAAAACTTGATAAACGAGGCATCAATAGTTGTTTCTGGCAAATTTGGAGTTCTCAACAGAAGTTCCACTGTTGGGTCATCATGCATAATTGCAGCATCAAGAGGCGTTCTGTTTCTTGAATCAAGTTCATCTCTCTGACATCCATGCTTCAATAATAATAAACTGCATTCGGCTTGACCTTCCTGTGCTGCAAAATGAAGGGCAGATTTATTGTTCACATGTGTGTCTGATTTATTAGCAAGAAATAACTTAACAGCTTTGTGATTACCGTGGTGAATTGCATGAAATAGGGGTATCTCTCCTCTATCATTTTGAATGTTAACATCTGCCTCATACTGAATAAGATACTCAATCGCCTCCATATTATCGCAATTTATCGCAGTAATAAGTGGTATATTCCCATTAGAATAGGGCAAATTTGGATCTGCTTGGTTTTGCAATAGCGCAAGTAGAGCTCGATTCCTAAACAGTTTAATTGCATAGTGTATTGGCGGAGGCAAACTAGTACATTTCGGTGCTGTTGTGTCAGCTCCTCTTTCAATTAAGTAAGATACAATCTCGTCGTTATCCTCATTAACAAAATGATGGAGGTAAGAAGCAAAAATAAAATAAAAACGCCATTAAAAATAATAAAGAAACAATAACATCATTTGGATTTGCACCTGCATTTAATAGTTCTTTAATATCTTCTATTGATACACTCATAGCAGCAAAAACTAAGGAACGATAAAAATTAACGGAATTTCAGTTTATTGGCACTACATATTCTATGGTTTACTCTGAGGGTAGGGCAGGTAGGTACCCTTGAGGCATTTTCCATAAGTTGAGTGTGCGATCGCAGTCACAAGATATAACTTTGAGTTCATTTTTTCTTGACCAATGGCCTTCTCTAACTTTTGCAATATGACCAGAGTGGGTAACTGTTTTCGTCAATCTACCAAATCCCCATACAGGTAGCTTTGCGAATTCAATGTCGTTTTCAACCCCTATCATTGCTGTTCCAAGCCTAGAAGGACAAAATTCAATGAATTTGATTGGGTTCTTAGAGAATTCTTGGGATTCAAGTGTTAGTGCTTCGCCCAGAGAAAAGAGTTCAACACTCCCATCAGCAAAACCTGCAGCAGCACCAAAAATGTTTTTGGGCATCCATGACATACATGTAATACTAGCCTTGAGCTGGATATTATATGATACCAAATGAGAGCGTGTGTCTATAATTTGCATTGAGTTCCCAGCCAAAACTACCAATGGTTCTGTTGGGTGAGAAAGAATCAAAGAGACCCTTGATTTGAGTGAATTAACACTAATGTTCTTTTGTTCTTGCGCGTCTGTTATTGAAATGTTACCCTCTGGATCAATAGCAAAAAACTGAAATGAGTTCCCAATCCATGTGACTTTTTGGTTTTCATAGTTTGTTTCAATGTTGGTATGTGAGTTTAGTGCTGTATTTATAAAATGAATGTCTTTCTTTGATGATATGGTGAATAGTTCGTTTGCAACTGGATGTTGAGAAAACGATACATGTGATTTGGGTATCTGGTGTCTTGATACCTCCTTAATAGAATTAAAATCTTCGGCTATTTGATTTACAACTAAATTGGAATCGGAACATGAGTAAAACTGATCTAGGTTATCAATAAAACCCACACGTTGCAAATCTTCATTTGTCCGAGATACAATGGAATAATCATAATTATTGTGCGAGTTGATTCTACTATTGACAAATCTCTCAAATACATCACATACTTTGGATTTGAGCATTATTTTCGAACTAGTATTCGGCTGGACTGACGTCATCTAATGGTTTACAAAAAAATGAATGTAGTACTTCTTTAGTGTTTGCTAAAGACCCAGGAAACGCAGTATTCTCCTTCAGTTTTCGGGGCATCCTTCAGCACTTGAAACATTCCTTTGTAGTTCTTACTCTCTACCATAACAGCAAAAGCCCCAAGAAAACATCCCATATTCAAATATCTTTCACTAAGCTCACTGGTCGCATAAAAATGTATTATTTTGTCCCCTACAAGTGTTTTCCACGTTTGCGTATTGCTCATTGATGGTGCTTTAGATGCTACACTTAAAATCTCTATTAATTCAGGTTTCAAATAAGATACTTCACTATTTCCCAAATCTTCAGCAAAAGATGATACAGGCAACCGATACTTATCAGATAATTGATTATTAACAAAATCATGAGGGAATGTCGAAGATGTATTTTCAGTTCCAAAGGCCAATCCAATAGGAGTGTCATATTCCATTGTGTGAAATGGTTGGCTAAGCTTCATAGCTTGTTCCTGATCGAGTGAGTATGAAGCAAAACAGCTTGAAAATCCTTGGTTTTTCAAATCTAATGATAATCTAAGCATTTTATAAGATAAATCCATTACAATTTGATTATTTGTCTCAGCATTTTTTGAAACAAAATGCGATCCAACAACCCACCCAATTTCATTACGGAAACGATAATTTCCTAGTCCAGGCTCGTGATAATGAAGGCGTGGAGAATTCCCAAAAGGTCCAGGCAAACAATCCCATTTTATGATATCTCTCATGGCTCCAGACATGAAATTATCATTACGATCACTCGGCTTGGTACGACAAAAGTAATGAACACTCTTTCTATTAGCTAATATTTTGGATTCATTCATTTTTTATAAAAACCGCTTGTAAACTAAAGTGGAGACAGGTTTTTATCCCAGTCAAGCGATCATTTTGCATTGAAAAAGAGATATCGTTAAAACCATTTTTCAGAACGAATTAATCGGATTTTTTTCATGTATAAGGGGGGTCAATTGGAGAAAAACCGAAGTTTTCTTGTTAGTGATGATGGTTTTAATTATTTAAGGGTGAGCGATGAAGAGATTTTAAAGATAGAAAAAATATTATTTCATGCTTTTGATCAACTTGGAGATAGATCTCTAGGAGATGATGAAAAAGTGAGAATTTTAAAGATTATTAGAAATAATATTAAGATATGCTTACCAAAAATTAGTCTCCACAATCAAATAGCGGAAAAAATACCTATGATTATGGATTTGGTTGGTTCAGAATCACATAAAATTTCTCAGATAAGCTTATGCATTTTGATTTTATGCTTAAATGATAACGATGACTATGCTGATATTGTTTTTAATGAGGATTTTATTCAAAAATTGAAAGATTGTATTACATGTCCCTCTGATTTATGCTCCACTAACGCCCAAATACTCATCGTTAACAATATTAAATCGAGAGAATTGCGTTTTCTATCTTTCTTCGATTTTATTTTTACTGAAAACAGTATTTTTGTTCCAAGTGCAATGGCTGCCTATATTTTCTATGAATTTGGATATTTCCCTCATATTTCTAACTTTTCTTACGGCATTTTAATAAATTTTCTTGATAAAATAGTCAATTCTAGTGATATTGATGGATTATGGTTTTCTTGCTTAACATTCGAATATATATTTGATTTGCATATCAACTTATTGATTGATGCATTTTTTGGGCTAAAATGGCATGAGAAACTAAAAAAGTTCCTTTTTTCAAATGGTTTAACTCGTCTCTTATCAAAGATTATCGATATCATAATATTATCAATGGATAAGTTTGAAGAGTATTTTGTTACACACAGTGCTCTTCTTTCTTCTGATGAATTATCCCAACTTTTCATCCAATACATTGATGATTCTGCGTTTATGAATTCTTTATTGAGTTTAATATATAGTTCAATTGAGTTTTATCCAAGGTATATCGATACCCTCCATATGTCAAATGATAGCTTATCACCAATGGATTACATTTATAGGACAATGTCAACTGATACATACTCTGTAAACTTTGTATCAGCCAAATTAACGTGTATTATAATCGAAAAGGCTTCAGGTACTCAATTAAGAAAGTTATTCATAACTTCGATTGTTCCGCTATTGTTCAAATTTATTGACATAAATAATTCAGATTTTTCTGAAAGAATAATTAGGTGTTTAATCAGGTTATCATCAAGTGTGATAATAACATATGGCCATAATGAACTCATTACCCTTTTTGATTCAGAAGATGCAACAAGTGTGTTATGTAAGATGATGGAGTCAAATGATCCTAAAACATCAGATTGTTCAAGGATACTCATAGATACTGTTTATAAAAAGTAAATATTGGATGTTTTCTTTAATATTTCATGGTAATACTACGCTTAAAGCGAATGTACGAAATTTGTTGGATAAAAAATTGGAGGAAGTAAGATATCACAATGATAGACTGACATTTTGGGAGTGGGTGAAACCAAAAACGGGGCCTGTATGTTTTCAATCAATATTGCTTCGCATCTAGGCTTGGGAATATCGGAAAATAACGGAGAGCTTGAAGATTGCTTCAGAGTGGTTCCAGAAATCAGGTCAAATATACTAGGAAGCTGGGATTTTTTCTCAATAGAGGCAATACAAGAGCTTTCATTATTATTATGGCTCTTTTCACGAGGAGAGTGAGTGATTGGCCATTCTTGTGATTGGTTGTAATTGATTGAATGCTCGTATTGAAATATATCAAGCATTACACGAGCTCTATCTTTGTAAGGGCTTTGCTGTTCGGCTGTCATTGATTTCCAAAGCTCACCAAGGCGAACCATGATGCTCCTATGATCCAAATAAGGCTCTTCAATTTGCAAACTTTGCCTTCTATCTTGGCAAAACAAAATATAGGCATTCAGTGGGCGCTTGGACTTGTTGCTTGAGTTCTGGTGTGTATTCATCCGCGAATTTTATTGTTTTCTTAAGAGTTGAAACAACACAATTTTTAATAGAAAAATGTATCACATTTGTGAGAATTGAACTTAAAGCCATTGAAATAAGTTATTTTTTTGAAATTGGACGCAATAGAAAATTCATAAGAAGTAACATGCTTCAACTCAAAATGTTATGTGTTGTCATTTTGATGTTGGCCGAATCGCATTTCTGAGAATATTAACCACACCTGATATTTTGAATGTGTTTGTTGATTCATTGTTTTCAATTATCAGAATCGTATTACATGGACTCTCAAATGATGGTTTATCTGAAAATTGACCAAAGAAGCGATAATTTGTACGGGGATAAATTACCAGTGAACAATGGATGAGCTAAAACTTACAATGTATAATCCCGAAAATGAAAATCTCAAAGAATATGTTCAGCCAATGGAAATTGAACCAAAAGAAGTGATGAATTCTATTAAGAGTATTATCGAACGGTCAAAGGGGGAAGCCGCCGATCCAGTTGGCGTTATTGGTCGATTAGCCCCAGAATCAAGCAACCCTGATATTAAGCGGATGATGCAGGCGAGCGTTGACGAGCTTCTAAATGAAACAAGGCAGAAACTAGTGGATTTAAGGCGGAAGAAATAATAAATATTGTATTTTTTCTTTAATTTACTAAACGATAGCTCGGCTAAATGAACGACTTCGAGAAACGAAAATGCCTTGAACTCACCAATAAGATGTTTGTGAAAGATTTGTGCCGTCCTTTTAAGGAAAAAGTAGATCCAGAGAGAGATGGTGCTCCTGATTATTTTACCATTATTAAGAATCCAATGGAGCTCAGTACTATAAAGAAAAAACTTGCGGCTAACGATTATAAAACAATTGAACAATGGGCGGAAGATGTTAATTTAATATGGAAGAATGCAAAACTGTATAACAACGAAGGAACACTAATTTATCTCATTGCACAAGAGCTTGAAAATTGGTTTAATCGAAAACTAGCTAGAATTCCTAGGAATAAAGATGAGGAATGGGTCTTTTTGCTTCGAAAATCGTCCAAAGCTCTGTCAAGACTCGCACAGCACCCGCCTACTGCAATAGTTCAAATGCATTCATCTATATCTGATTTCCATCTCCAGCAAGATCAAACAGTTGAATCGGAGGTGTTATAAATGTGGAATTTAATTTTATTCAACCTGAGGCTAACCCTTTTTTATTTGGACAAATGCAAAACAGTTGCATTATTGAATCGCACTCATTAAATATATTAACTAATGACATGTTTTGTTATTTAGATTATAAAGCAAGAATAGCTAACAAATCTTCGTCAACAATCGAGTCAACATTTTTATTACCGATCTCCAACGTGTTTTCTTTGTTTTCATTCAAATTTAAGTACAATTTTGGTCCTGAAATTGCCATTAGTTGCTCTAAAAACGAATTTGATGATGTTGTATTCGATGATGCTGTTGCAAATGGAGAGACAGCCATTTTTCTAACTCAAAGCTTAGATAATCATTACTTATTGCATATTGGGAATCTCAACCCAAATGGAATAATTGAAATACGATCAGAGTTTAATGGATTTTTAAAGCATGATATCAGAGGGTTTCACCTTATGATTCCAGCTTTGTTCGATACGGATTTGCCTCCAATGAACTTGTGCATCAAATCATCATTTAACTATAATGTTCAAACTTTATGCCATGCTCCCAGTAATTCTTTCCAACATTTGAGCCAGAATTCTTTCCAACTAAACATGATAAGGAAGGTCAATGATCCAATATATGTAATGTTTAAGGAAGATATTACCTACCCAATTGTTTATCAACTTGAAAATCAAAAATTTGCATATTTATCTTATCCTTACCCATTCAATGGAGCGCCCATTAATAATCCACTCATCTTCATGGTAGAATTCAAATTTAACCAAAAAGATAGAGTGCTTCAGATTATTCATGGGATACTTGGGTTTCTTTCTGAGAATCCTCAGTGCAAGTTTAATTTTTATTTTTATGGTGAGTCATCCCATTTATTATACCCAGATCGGTTTTCTATGATAGGAGACAGTACCATCTTTGATTTAGAGGGTTCCATAAAAAATCTCATCAATAATACAGTGCGGTCAAGCTTGGTAGATTCTATCAATCAATGTGTGAATGTTTTGAAGAACACAAATTGTTTCAGTTTTGTGGTGATTAGTGATCAAACCGAAGAGTATCCAACTCAATGCCAAAACAAAACATATATTATCGATTTAGCAGGGTATGGTGATATTCCACTGGGATTAACTCTAAATGAATATTCGATGTTGTTTGACCTCCAAAACTTATCTATTAAGAATGCCATCAGTTCTCTATTCTTTCATCCCCATGAATTACAATTGAAAGTTTCCATCTATACTGACAAAAGGGAAAATATTGATCAGCTGACTTTTGATTTCCGAAGTTGTCTTTATATAATTCATGATGAGCGATCTTCTCACAAAGTCAATGGTTTTTTCGTTTCCTATATGGACAAGATGAATAGTGCTATGGTTAACCAGATTTCATCTTTTTATATTGATGAAATTGATACATCTTTACCTGTGATTTGGACCTGCAATAGTGGACAAACAACTGAAAACGAGCAATATGTTGATATTACAAATACAATTAGAGACTTTGTTATTTAAAAAGGAGGTTTTTTGGGAAACTTACATGGATGATGGCCTGGCATATACGGATACCCATTAAAAGGGCCATAAGCCCATGGAGGAGATGGATATCCTGGAGGTCCAAATGGAAATCTGTTTGCCATCCTTTCCATTCGTTTAAGCCACATTTCTTTCTTTTTCTTCCACCTTCTAAACTCTTTAAGCTCTTCAGGATCGATTTTTTCATCCACAATTTCTTCAATTTTAGGTTTTTCATCAAGGGTCGCGTTTTTTTCGCATTTTTTTCTACCTTTTCCACCCCTGCATCCTCTTGGTCTATGATGCCTTCCCATAAATGGAGGGCCAAACGCAGGAAACTGTTGTTGTGGGGGTCCATTTTTTTCGCCGTCTTCTTCTTCATTGGGAGGTCTTTGGGGACCAAAAAATTGCCATGCATATCCAGGCCAAAAGTTTGGAGGCCCTTCCTCGTCTTTCTCATCATCATATGAATAATCTTGTTCCATAAAATATGAAATAAGTTTGTCCGGTTAATTTTCTTTTGAGTAGTTTATTAAGCCCTTTTAGGAAATTTGCAGTCCTAAGGGGGAACAAATCTGTATTTCTTTCATTTTCGCGATTTTTGGCGATTCGTTTTGAACTGTATTTTTGAATTCGCATTAAAATTATTTTTGTGTCATTTTTAGGCTTGGGCAAAATTGATCGATCATGATCGACGCTCGGTTCTTATCGTTTGATCGATCATGATCGATCAAATATTTACAAATGATCGATCATGATCGATCATAAAAGTGACATGGGTCGAGCATGATCGATCATGATCGATCATCCGAGCATCCGAGCATTCGATCAAAAACTCGTTATTAAAAGTGGCAATTCTTTTTACTATTCAGTTAATTAATTTTTCAGCAATATCATGATTTCCAAGAATCATCATTACATGTTCCACTTTTTTGGTATTCATCTTCAGTCTTTGATACCCAAGTGCCCTTCTCGAAGCTGAGAATTCTCTTTCAACTGATGAACTTCTTGTACACATAATTGAAAGAATTCTTAATGCAACTTCAGCTAAGTTTGCCAGTTTTCCTTTCAATTTGTTTCTCCAAAATTCATGGAGATCAACCATTTCAATGAATTGAATGGTTTTGTAGAACTCAAAGGCCGTTTCATTGCTATCTGCTGCAGAAACCGGGTAACAGCATAATGAATTCGATTTTTTTGTTGGTAATTCAACAATATGAATAGGATTTGGGTTTTTCATTAGGGATAGAATTAGACGGTCCCCTTTTTTCACTTCTTCGGGTTCCATTATTAATTGAACATCCATTGCTGGGTTAAGCCTACAGGCCGCATAAAGAATCGGATCCCATAAATGCTGGTATTTGAGCCAGCATTCTCTCATCTTTTCATTCACAGCAATTTTTCCAGCATTATACTTTTCTGGAAGGTATTCCACTGAGTCTTTGAAAACCGAGAAAGCTCTCAGAACATATGATATGGTCCCAAAAGAATCACTCTCTAGGATTTGAATAATTTCTTTGGCTCGAGCAAAAACAGGGTTCAATAAATCAATGTCCTCCCATAAAGTAGGTTCCACAGCCACTAGATTGTATTTAGTTCGGAATTCGATTATTATGTGTTTTAATCGAAATAATCCATCAATTAACCTGCACATTGAATACCACCGAACATGACAATAAGAAGGAATTCTCTTTATGGATGATTTCTTTGCTGTGCAATAGGCTGTAAACTTAGCTGTTGAGCACTCATTTTGAAGAGAAGTAAATTTTTGGAATATCTTCTCATGAGCTTGAACAAAAGCTCTTAATAAATTATTAAACAGATGACATACACAAGGAATTCTCTGAAAAGGAAAGCTTTCAATTCCTAGTATCATATTGGATCCCGAATCAGATACACAGCCAATAATTTTTTCATTAACACTGTACTGTTCTAATACTTCATTGAGTACTTCATGAATTAATTTACCAGAAATTGTTTCTCCAATTATTGGTTTCATACCGAGGGTAAAAAAAGATGTTTTTTCTTTTGAAACTGCCTGAGCAGTAACCCCTAAATATGGTCTTAATGACATATCCTTCCACTCATCAATTGAAATACATATGTATTCATAAAATCCCAGTTCTTTTTTGATAGATTCCATGATTTTCATTGAAACAGATTGACAGTAAAGTGATAATGCTTTTCTATTCTTCAAACTTGAGGAAAGAGACTTGAAATTTTCATCCTCAATCAATCTGAAAGGAAGCCCATTTAATAGTATGAATCTTGTGATTGTTTGACAGAACAAAGTTTCATTAATCAGGATTTCATTTACCCCAAACTCTTGAGAACTGTTCTCTGATCGTGAATCATTATTTCTTCCATTATGGAATTTGATGTGCCTTTTAACATTAGAAATAGTATCCCCATACATGAGCCATTTATCACACTTCGAACAAAAGAAATGTTTTTTATCAGGTACTTTGCCTTCAGAAAGTGGCAACCAAATACAATCATTATTATAAAACATAGCCCAGCTGCTTACAGTAGTTCCATCTGGGTGTGGATTATTACTTGTTGGGGATAATCCCTCAAAATTCTTGATCCAGTAAGAAGAAAAGGGTGTTTTACCCATAAGAATAGAAAATAAACATTTCAATTTTTTAACGTATTGTCAGAGAATAAAAAAACAATTTATTGATTTGTTTTCAAACTAAAACTCTAATAACTATCTTTAGAATTGATAAAAATTGGTTAAGCTTTTGAATGATTTAATGGTTTTTCCACCATTTTTGTTAGGCAACCCTCTCTTCTAAACATAGATAACTATGTTTTCCTGTTCCCATAGCACAAATTTCAAAGTTCTAGTTCTCAAAGTGGCGGAGGTCTATTGCATCACGCTCGACACCCTATCCTTTCAATTTTTGAAAGAGTCTACCACTAATCAATGAAACATAAAACCGATAAACCATGGAGAAACTGGAATTGAGGGATCTTACGCTAATATCATTCTGGTGAGTTTACGAAAAAGGATAAAATAATTTTGCCAAGTGAATCAAACCTTTGACATTTCTGTGTTAGTTTTTCCCCTTGGATTATCCAATTCGCCCACATTAGCTCAATAATTGAGAGGTGATAATACTATGTGAAGATTAAATTCACATTGTTTCATTATTTCTAGAAGGTCTTACTTAGATTATATTTGATAAACGAATTATCATATTACTCTTGTATTAATCTTCTAAGGCTAATTTTTATGTTAGAATTCTAGGAACATATTCAACAATAAATGATGATGATTAATCTTTATTTAAGTGGATTCTGTGAAATCTAATTCAGAAAAAAGACTTGAACTTTCTTTGATAACGAAATCTCTTGAATTCCTGTCAATCTGCAGCAAAAGATAACAAAACAGATCTTTGACATACATTTTCGCCTCATAACTTAAAATTGGAAAAATTTCTTGGGCTAAACTAAAAAATTCTTTCATGAACTTTGTTTCAAATTCGATTATTGGTGTCTTATACATAATAAAAGATAATATCTCGATATCATCTTGGTAATTATCTTCATTCAGGTATTGTGAAAATACTAAATGCTCCAAAATCTCGTCCATATTGATTTGTTCCATTTTTTCGTTAAAAATCTCCTTGGAATAATGGGAGAAATCAAAATATGATTTTTCTGATCTATTTTGCATGTTCGCTAAGGGTTTGGTTTCTTTATAGTCAGTCATCAATGGTAAAGAAGAAAGATGAATTTTAATCAAAAATTTACAAATTGTAAAATATAAATACTTTTAAAAACGATTTTTGATCGAATGCTCGGATGCTCGGATGATCGATCATGCTCGACCCATGTCACTTTTATGATCGATCATGATCGATCATTTGTAAATATTTGATCGATCATGATCGATCATTTGCGCACTTTTGATCGATCATGATCGATCGTCCAAGCCTACTCATTTTCAAATTTTCTGAATGAAATCCAAAGAGATCGAGGTTATTAATAGGATCGATGAAAGATTCGAGGGGTTCTTCAAGAATGAAATAAAAATTAATGATATTTTAGAAGGACTTCCTGTTTGTACATATTTTGCATTGATTTTTGAACATTTAGCAGATTTAGCTTATAATAGGCCTTTTAGTCATAATGAAGTCCTTTCTCTATGTAGAAAGGTTTTGATGTCGAATAATGACAATGAGTATTGCATCATTAGTTTTCTATTGCGTTTCTATTTTAAATGTCCACGAATTGTTTATTATTTAATTAATGAGGGGATTATCCAATACTCTCATATAGCTGGGTATATTAATATTAGTTATGAAACGTCAGTGGTATATTTTTATGAGTTCTTCAAGAATAAATCCAAGTTTTTTGATCATTTTGTTTATTTCAATCGATTAGATCAGGTTTCTTTACAAGCTATTTGTGATAATCATGATTTATATCATCAGTATATCGATTATTCATTTGCAAAAGAATCAATAGAGTTTGCACTCAAGTTTGATGTTTATGAACAGCTTCAGGAGTATATTTCCAATCCTGAATTTGATTTGGCTAAACAAATATCTTCATTTTTCGAAACCTGTATGGGTAATCGAGATTTGACAATGATTGACTTTTCTGCCTTTTTTGGTTCAATCAGGTGTTTTAAATTGTTGATTTCTAATGGCTGCGAAATATCTGATAGAACTTTTCGATATGCAATATATTCGGGATGTCACGAAATTATTCATATGTATCCCAATTTTAATAATCCAAACATTAAAAGTTATTTTTCTGAAGCAATCGTAGGTAAACAGTATGAAGTATTTGAATGGCTAAAAGACCATCTTAGAGGTGATGACAACATCGAAACGTTCCCAACAATTAAATATCAGTTATCACTACCATCAATGAAATATCAAAATATCAAAGTTGCTATCATAGGAGATAAAAAGTGTGGAAAATCCACACTCTCTGGACACTTTTTGGTAAGGAATAATGTGATGAAAATAGAAAGATATAATTGGCTTTTAAATTATCTAAGATCATACAAAAATACAGAGTATTTTTATGCAGCTCTATCCAGAAGGTATAAATGGGAACTTGAAAGGGAACTTTCTGTAGATATTTTCATTAAACAGTATGTTAAAGAAGGTGTATATATCAAAATAATCGATACTCCTGGTGATCCAAAGTATATGAAGAACACAATAAGAGGCCTTTCTGATGCAAATGTTATTATTCTTGTGGTTAAAATTGGAAGAGACAATACCTATATGCCATCTGAGTACTCATTAAGATTATTGATAACTGGATTTGTAATGGGCATTCGAAACATTATTGTTACAATAAATGTTTATCCCTATGATCAGGAGTTTGTAGAATCCAAATTTAGTGAAATTTCTACGAATATCTCTAAAGAAATTATGATCTGTGGTTATGAAAAATCAAATATCAGTATTATTCCTGTTTCTGCACAAAAGGGAAATGGATTGTTGGATGAACAATCAAATTTCCCATTTTATGAAGGTATAACATTAGATTCAGCGCTTATGAACACGAAGAAATTGTTTGAATACAAAGAGATCCCTCTTAGAATGATGATAAAAGAAGTAAACAAAATAGGTGGAGTTGGTATAATAATCTCATGTAGCATAGGATCAGGATTTGTTTGTGTTGGTATGGATATCTTGATCATGCCAATTAATATTGTTGTGAAAGTCAAATCGATTTCTCTCGGATCTGACAATTCAATTCAAATTGCTTTTGCTGGTCAGACTGTTGGAATAGCAATTAAGGCAGGAAGGGTTTTGCGTTCACAAGATCTGAAAAAAGGTTATGTAATTGGATCTCCACTCAGTCAACCGCCAGTGAATGTTATTAATTTCGAATGCTTTATTCATCCTTTTGCTAATTCAATTCCAATACATCCACATTACTCACCAGTTTTCTGTTTCAAACACCAACACATCCAATGTGAAATTTTGAATATTGATAAATATAAAGATAAATGGATCAAGTGCATTGTGCGCCCATTTTTCCCAATGTCATGCGATCCCTATAATGCTTTTCCATTCACTGGTTCATTTTGTATCAGGGATCAACAAGTTTTAGTAGGGTATGGAAAAGTGACATTCATTAATAACCACATCTAAATATTAAGACATTCCACGTATAATCCCGAGTTCAATGTGCTTTGTTTAATGGAAATCAAATAAAAAAGACAATGTTTGAGTTTGGTCAAATGGTTTACAAAAGTGACACTTTGTTTCCAAAATGTTACCATTATTTGTTCTTTTTGCGGCATTTGCTGATTGCAGAAGAAAAAAGAAACAACCAAATAACGACAATGACGATGAACCTAATATTTATCAACCCGAATATGGAAAAGTTTGGTATCCTGATTTAAAGAAATGGAACCATTTTGTCGGAAGGGAAAGACATGCTTTAGTTGCGTTCGTTCAAAAGGATGACCCAGGTCGTCAATTATCTGCTGTATTTGAACAGGTTATAGAAATGATAGATAAATCCAAGATCAACCTTGTTGTTGCCCAGACATTCGAAGTAGGACAGATCATAGAGGACCAAGGTGTTACAGAGTTTCCATCTGTTAGATTTTATAAATCAGGAATGAAGAAATGGTCGACAATTTATGAAGGCTACCCATCCGCAAAGGCTATTGCTAAATGGGCCAATGAACAGGTAAGGGAACTCGATGAATGGGAAAACAGTCAAGAATAAACGCGCAATTAATATTTATTGTATGGATCATCACGTAAACGGTAATATCTGGAAGTATTGTACCTATTTTTCTATTATAATCCATAATATTTTTCCATTTAATGTTGATGCTTCAGTTTCTTATCATTAATGGGTTTTCAATTGAATGCCCAAATGGGACAAAGCATTATTACAATTCGTGTATAAATGATCTTGTACGCTCAAAAAATTGGGTTTACTTTGTTTCTTCTTATTTTGAAGAGAATAGGAAGGGATCTTTCATCATCAAAGCCAATAGCTCTATTAAGATATATTTAGGTGGCTCAGATGAATGCCCTTCATTAAGGAAAGAAGTAATTTATTCTTCTTTTCCAAAAAGAGCCAAAAAGGTTGATTTTACAATCCTTCATAAGCATCCAGTTGCTTATTTTGGTATTTATTCCGAAAAGAATACTAGCTTTCAAATGTGTTTTCCTGATCAGATACCCAGGGGCCCTGAACAATCAGTTAGTTCTCGAGTTTTTCTTTTTTGCATATGTTTCATTGGAGCATACACAGGTATAGGTTATTTATCCAAGAATGAATATCTTTTTTAAACAATATTTAGGTGTTAATCCTTTCGACTTGAAGGATCCTTGGAATCAGGGCTTTTACGCAATCATGTGCGTTTTTCTCAGAAAAGGAACACATGTTGGAGGCACCTAGAAATGAAATTCCAGTTATCCCATCCATATTTGCTTTTGCAGCAAGGATCAAATCAGATGTATCTATTTTTTTTGTTTGCATTTTTGTGCGGAGTATTGTATCAAAACCAGCTCCATCATGTATTTTGATTGATTCAATAAGGGCATGACTATTCACATTCAGTTTAATGGATTTGGAATTATTCTTTGTTGGTCTTGTTTGATTCTTTAACATCCTTTTGGCTGTATCAATCAATCTGTTTGTTAATGGAAGTTCAGCAATTTCTTTCATATTTAAAGAGATTTGTTCAACCCCAGGATCACATAAAAAGAACTCATCAGTATTAGTGCATAAATAGCAATTAGGCTGCCTGTTTTCTGGATAGTTATAAACAATTTCTGGGCACATATAACCATACGTTTTTGATCTTTTCTGAATGATGTCATTTGATGAAGGAAGACAAACAAAATCATTCATTAAAGACTCAAAAACAAACATGAGCCCGTTTAAAGGTGTTTTAAGAATTGTTTGTTCAGTCTGTGATCTATTTAAACTTAAGCTATTTCCATATACTGTTCTATTTGAACAAGGAAGATTTCCTGTTTGCACCTGATCAGGAATCAACAAAGATGCAATATTAAGCATTGATAAAGCATCTTCTCCCATTTCATTTGATATATATAGTTTTGCGAGAACTAACGAGTATTTTGGATTTATATTGAGCGAATTTCTTAACAAAGGTATGTATTTTGAACAATTATTGAAATCATTTGTTTTAATCAAAATATTGATCAAACATTCTGCAATATCCAAGCAATCCGAAAAAAACTCCAGGTGTTCAATTAGCACATATTTCATTACCACCATCAAAGATGAATTCAATGGTAACAAAGAAACCAAATGAAAAGCCATTCTAGGATATACATGCAAAAAATCTTGAAGAATCTGAGAGATTTCTTTTGTGGAAAGATAACAAAGCATAATTCTGGTGATTGACACTAAAAATTCATCGGAACTGAACCCATGCTTGAGAACAAAAATAACATCAGGTAAACTGATTGAACTCACTTGTCGAATAGAAAGACATTGGTAATCTCGTGATATTCCTCCAAACACAGAACAAAACAAATCAACAGGCATCAAATAGAACCTTAGAATTGCCGAAATCCGAAGAGTATATGCAGAAAATGCAGAATCATTGGATGTGTTAAAAACCACATCGATTCTATTAAATGCATCCCATGAATAACAAATCCCACCAATCACTTTTACATGTTTTTTCATGCTACTCTTCGGTAAAACACTCTGCTTACCAACTATTTCGTGATAATAACCAATAAAATCACTATATTTACCGATTTCAAGGCTGGATATATAATGAAAATACTGTAAAACAGCCCCTTCTTGCGATTTGATTAAACAAAAAAGTTCTGGATCACCAAGCTCACTAAAATGATCAACACAACGCCCAAAATCTAGTCCATCATCAAGAAATTCATTAATTCCATCTATTGTCTCCCCCATATCAAGCCAAAGGGTAAAATTTACCCAGCAAAAATGGGATCTCTTCTGAGTTGTTGTGACAAAAAGAATCCAGTGGCATTAAATGATGATCGTGCTGCTCTTAGGGCTGGCGGAAGAATTAATGTAAAGCGGAATGAAGTAGAGGATCCTAGGGCTCCATTATTAACGAAGACGGTTGATACACCAAAATCGAAAGAAACCGAACTATTTGATGAAGAGCTTGATGATTATGTTAAAGGGTTGTCAAGTGATGATGCGTTAATTGGAAGCGATGACGCTTCTCAAGAAGGTTTTGTCAGTAAAAATGAGTAATGGTTTAGAAATGGGTATAGCACCAATGTGCAATGCTGCACATCTATATTTTGGAATTAGACAAATTTATAAATTTTAATGTCGGAGAAAGATTTTTGTGATATTACTGGAAGCAATATGACACAGGCGAAATATTTCTTAGAGAAAGCTAAAGGGGACTTGAATCTAGCTGTGAATAATTATTTCCAGAATGGTCCAGTCAATATTGATCCTCCAATTGTTGAACCCAGACGCCCTGCACCTCCCCCAAAGCCATCACCACAAAATGGCGGTCCTAGACCTGGAAAAGTTCCGGAGCCAGCACGAGGAACATCTACTGTTGATGACATTTTCAATCAAGCTCAGAAGAATGAACCTGTTGAGGAATTGCCCGATGAAAAAGTTTCCAAGCACAAGATAACATTTTGGAAAAACGGATTTCAAGTTGATGATGGCGAGTACAGGCAGAATGATGATCCTGCCAATGCCGATTTTTTAGATTCATGCTCAAAAGGCAGAATTCCCAAAGAGCTATATAAACCCGGAATGGGAATTGATGTTGCTATTGAGGACAGAAGAGAAAAAGAGTATGTTAAGCCAAAAGTACCTGCCAATCCTTTTGCTGGAAATGGGAGATCAATGGATGGTGTTAAGCCCATTGCCAAACCACCAGCTCCTTCTCCAGTGGTTAACAATGAGCCAAGAAGAACAAATTTTGTGGCTCAAGGACAACAATCTACTAAAATCAGGGTTCAATATACAAGTGGCACTTTGGTTACATTGACTGTTCCTGTTACATCCACTATTCTTGAACTGAAAAGATTCATATGCGAGAATAACCCTTCTTTAAACGTTCACAAGCTCACATTGTCAACAACACTGCCAATGAAAGAGCTTAACAACTTGGATGCAACAATTCAATCTGAAAATCTGAGGATGGCAATGATTGTGGCTTCAGAAGAATAGTAAACACGATCATCAATATTTGTTATGTCCAATAAGTCGAAGATATTAAAGAAAAGAGATGATATGGTTTTGAAAATTAACTCTATTCTTCAACCAAAGAATGATAGTAGCATGAAACCATTGGATTTTATTATTAAAAGCGTGAATGATATTAATCATAGAGGTTTTGTTGCTTCAAAGCACATTGAGTTATTTTTAATTGCTAAAGTATTACCAAAAGTATTTACTGAAAAGGATTTCCATTCTTGTATAGCTAAAACTGAATTTAACTCTCCAGGATTAGCAACTACTGTTTTTTTTTGTATCGCTACATCATATGATGTTCTTAAGCAGCCATATCCAATAGTTTTGGCAGATCTTTTATACAGAGATGTTGTAGGACAACAAGAGTTTTGCAATTTTGAAACTGCTGATATATATGTTAAGCAAGTTCAGATTCTGTACTTTTTCCCAAAGAAATACCTAAATGATGAGTTTTTAAGTATTGAAATTATTAGAAATCATAAATTTAAAGAGGAAGAGCTTGATCGCATTATTAAAGGAATAGACTATCGCGTATCTAAAATCGGATCGGGCAGACTCCAAAGTGTTAGTTTTGAGTGTTTTATATTTTTTCTACCATTGGATACATGTCTTAAACGATTCGAATCTGTGTTCAAAGTCGCTTCAGAACAGTACCCTGTTTTTGTTAATCGAATCATTGATGCCTCAAGATATTTTTTAACCAAATGCAATTCAAATAATTCGGAATGCATTAGTTTCCTTCAAAAATTTGTTCAAATTAATGCCAATAATTTTAATGAAGAATACAAGAAAGCGATTGAAGATATTAGAATTGCTCAGCCGCAGTTTTCTAGCATCATTACCTCATATTTTTCTTCTACTGGAAGCAAAATCTCGTTGAACCAAACTAATCTCATTAAAAGTGTTGTTGAGACAGACAAAACAGCATTTAACGAGTTCATAAAAGACTATCAACAGTTATTCACAAATGCAATTCCATTTTCTTCTTTTACCATTGGTTTCTTGAATAGTCTACTTGTTGAATCTCAAAAAGATACTAAAATCTTTTATAGAGTTCCAATAGTCTTTGAAATATCATTAAATTCAACCAAGTTTATTAACAAAGACGAAGAAATCCAAGAGCTAATGTTATTAATTGAAAGATATATTTTGTTTATCTATAAAAATATTAATAATTTAACCAAAAAGGAGTATGTTCCTTCTCTATCAACAATTTTGGTTCCAATCTTTTATCGACATATTGGTATTCCATTTCGAGAGATTGCTTTGGAGACATTGTTTAAAATTTCTAGTTTTTTTAACCATCAAGAGATCAGTATCATAAAGTCGATTTATACATTTATAATATATGCAATGAAGTATCAAAATATATTTGGCATGACACCAATTAAAGCATGTGGACCTGAACCTTCAAAAGTTATATATAAATGTCTTCTCGATATGATACATAAAAGCTTTGATATGGAGTTTTTATGTTTATTGATATCATCATTATTAATAATTGGATCACCAGATAGGATAGGAAAGGATATTTGGAACCAATTATCTGAAAATCGGAATTTTTATATTACTTTTATGCTTGATTGTTTTGGCGACATGAAATCGGAGTTTACAGAACTAAATCCTATCCATGATACAATTCACAACAGCAAAGAGGCGAGGAAATGTGCATTATATTATTCCAAATCCAAATGGATATCATCTTTAAGCGCCTTCAATTGTATTAATCCCTTATATATTGCCGAAGTTTTAATGTTTATTGAAGTTTATCCTCCCCAAAAATGGATTAATCAGCTTAACATTAGTTCATATCCTGATAACAGTGTGGTTTTAACATTATGCCACCTACAACTTATTTCTTATGCAGATTCGTCTTCAAAACAAATAATAGGTTGTCCGACTTTCCCTACTGTTTATCCCAACAGTGTCCTTTCATATTATATGCAACTTATTAAACCCAAAATTAATGCATCTCAAAAGAATTTTGCTTCAAGTGTTTTCTATCAATACCTGACTCATGATGAAATAACAGTCAGAATCGCTTCATTTGCCATGATATGTTTGATTTACTCAGAGCATCCGACAAAAATTGTTTTTAAATTAGGTGATGATCCTTCTTTTATTAAGCATATTACACAAGCAATTTTAATAGAAATGGATACCTACATTATTGAACAGTATTTTCGAGTTTTAAGCGAGCTTAAGCCTCCTCAAAAGTATTTATACGATTTTATGACCATGAGGCCCATTGTTTATAGTAATTATGGAATATCACAAAATCAATTGGTTGACATGAATGATATTCCGGATTTTTCATCATGTTTTTTTAATAATGAGTATGAAGCTGATAAGCCACTTCAAATTATAACACCTGATAGAAGCAAAACAATTATCGAAATTCCCATTGGCACATATGACAATATTTATCCTATAGAGGCATTCAAAGATCAAATAACTCATGAATCATTTTTGCTAGCTTCAAACCCAACTGATACCAATTCCAAAGTTATTAATTTAATCACTCGTTTTGAAGCCTCAAACAAAAATTGTTTGTATAGGCATTATGTTATTGCCACTTTGAAAAGGATGATTATTCAAGATAATATTGCATTTCAAGTTTTTATGGATGTTCTTCAACCTGTGATCTTCAGGGGATTCGCTTCATCAAGTATGATGGAAAATGAGTTTTTCGAGTTGTTTGAGTTTTTTTTAGTTCTGGTTTTCTCAAAGAAGTTCTATTCAATTGTTGAATTCGAAATGGAGAAAATTATTGAATTCCTTCGCTCATTACCGAATATTGATAGGATAAATGGAAAGGAATATATTAAAGCAATATATGATTCAATATTGGACGATATTTCTTTTATTCGCAAATACTTAATCGAAGATAATCTTCCAATGGAGATTCTTTATTCATATACCACCAGCAGATCCATTCCTATAAGCAAGTTTATTTATTTAGAACATCCAGATTTTCCAGATCAAACTTTGAAAATTATCCCATTTTCCATCATCAAATCAAATAGACCAGATGTGGCAAATGATTTCATAATTCCATTGGTTTTATCATCATCGGTTGATTCAGTTGTTCTTTATCTTTCCACTATTAGGAAGATTGATAATTCACTTGCTGATTTTTACTGGGATAACATCCTTTCAGTATTAGCAAAAATGAATATGGAAATAGAGTAAACTAATCTGTGTTTTTATTAATCATTTCAACTAAATTGAAAATTGCATCATGACCATCTCTCATGTCTTCAATTGTTATCACCGAGTCATCATCAGGATTGTAATTTTTAGCCCCTGTTTTAACATATACTGCTTTTGCATTATTAGCGAATGCTGCTTCAACATCTTGTCTAGCATCTCCAATATGGATTATACTAGATATATCTCCAAATTTATCCTTCACACCATCAATTACGGATCTCAAAATACAAGCTCTCTCTTCACAAACTCCAAATCCATTGATTTTACCTTCAAAATACTTCCATAAATCTGCAGCCTTAAGCTTTTGTTCACCAATTCCAGGAATATTCCCTGAGCAAATGCATATCATAACACCATTCTTTTGAAATAGATCTTCCAATACTGTTCTTACTCCTTCAAGAACTTTGAAAGATGAATCTTCCATTAATGAGGCAAAGTTTTCAGAAGCTGTTTGGCAGAATTTTTGATATATTTCATCATTAAATTCCATATTCGATTGATCAAAGTATTTTTTCGCAATGAAGTAATCAGATTGGCCAGAATAGGATACACTACAAAAATGGTTCTTATCTATGGGAACATTATGTTTTTCAAATGCATCTGCCATTGCGTGCGTGTGTGGGTTTTTGTTTGCAATGGTTTTAATCAATGTTCCATCAATATCAAATGTCACAAGAAGTAAAGACATTAATAAAATAAACATTTATGGGTGTATTGGATACTCATCATCTTCTTCAGCAATGATAGTGTCCGTATCTTTCAAATAGGTGATCCAAGGGAGCTTAATGCCTCCAAAATATATAAGAGTGCCACAGAATGAAATAATGAATCCAATGATAATATATAGACTATACTTATCGAAGGATTCTCCGACTTTGGAATTCTTTGTGATCCATCTTGAAAATACCCCGAATAGCCACACAACAAAAGGCATAACAGCGTCATATGTACTCTTATTTCTGGCGTCAGTTTCTTGAATAACAAGAACACCTAAATACCCGTATATCGTAACAACAATAACTAATATAGCGAAGAGAAGTGGTAATCTATATGACATCGTCATCATCTCGATTGATCCAAGCGTGTTTTCATAAAATATTAGACCAGATGATGGATCTGAGATACTACAAAATGGCATAAATACAAAAGTAGCAATAAAAAAGCCCCAAACTCCTTCACATGCAATAATTGCATATGTTGATGCCCCATACTCATGAAGCATAATTTCTTCAATTCGGCCCTGACCAGATTTAACAAGCTCAGCAACAATGATTAGAAGAATAGAAAACAAAACTGCAACAGGATTGTGGTTTTCAAGGGTTTGGGTTTGCAGGAGGGCAGATGTCCCGCTCACAAGAAGACCCATGAAAATAATAAAAAGTCCCGTCCAATCTAAAAGAAGAGACCTCCTCGATCCAAATCCACCCTTGATTAATGTTGTAAAAATTAATCCAAATATCTGAATCGACTTCCAAATTGCAGGAGGAAGAAAAGCCAAAGCGTGAACAGTCAATAAAGTGACAAAAAGATTACATAGCCCAGGAATGGCACATGCTCGGAATAATTGCCATGACAAAGTCGTTTCCTTGCTAAAGCACCTGGTAACAACCATTAAAGGAACAAGAAATAAAGTAAGACCAAATAACATTCCCCATGTTATAAACCAGGGTTTCTGAAATGTAAGCATAAGACCGTATTTCCATTCAAATTCATCAGTCAATATCACATTAGCTAAAACAGGGAAAAAACCTCCAAATATAAAAAAGCCCCCGATGGTTAAGACCCTTTCAGTAACACTGGAAGCTGTATGTAGAAGAGAAGGTTCCATTTTACACTAGGGTTATTTTATCGGAGATCGTCGTTTGTAAAAGTGATTCAGAATTCTCCATACCAATTCTGAATTTTCTGATCCGTAATCTTTTCAATTCCTACGGTTTTCTTCAGAAAAATGATTCAATATATTCTTTGAAACATTTCATTTGTAAAGAAGATGTTAGCTAATGAATTGATGGATGTGTATTCTCGGATATCCCAGAGAATCAAAACTGGTGTTGAAAGTTTTGAAAGTGTTTTTAAGATACTTCAGAAGAGATTGGAAGCCGAAGAAAAGTTTACCCAAATTTTGAAAGACTTGATTCCTGAAAAGAAGGATCCCGATGATATTATACTTAATGCGATTGTGGAAGATATACAGGTTGAAATTAACCAACATAATCGAATAATCAAAGATCTTACTCTTTTGGTTGTTGATCCATTGAAGCCGTTCAAGAAGGCCCAAACTGAAAACATGAAAAATATTGAGAATTTGCTAAATAGTCAAATTAAAGAAGTCTCAAAGGCTATCAAAGAACTAGAATCTTCTCAGAAGAGTCTTGAGGGAGAACAAGCCAAGATGTCGGGTATAAAGCCAGATAAAAAGGATGCACAAAAGAAGAAAATCGATAAAGCGGCAGCTGATGTTGAAGAAAAGAAGAAGAAGTGCGATTTTATTGCCAACAAATCACAGGCAGAGTCAATGCCAAAGCTTCACCAGTCATTCGGTGATTTCGATAAATCAAGACTGAAAAAGATGCAAGACAATGTTCTTTGCTACTCTCAGCTTAAAGGAAGACAATGCGATGCTAATAAAGAGTCTGCAAATCGCTTGACCAAAAAGATGAACAATTTTGAAGCATCTGATAGATCAAAACTGATTGTTAATCAAATGTTTGATGCGAATTCTAAGCCAGATGATAGAGAAATGGGTACTTATGCTTATGCAATTAATGATTATCAGAGTGAAGAACCAGGAGACCTACAGTTTGAAAGGGGAGACAAAATCAAAGTTTTGCTACAACATTCAAGTGGATGGTGGGATGGTGAAATTAATGGTAAGAAAGGGTTCTTCCCCAAGTCATTTGTTGAAGTTGCAAGCAGCCCTGAGCCTAAAAGCATTGCAATAGATACGGTTCTAATCGTTAAATATGACTTTAAGCCCCTTCGCCCCGAAGAAATTGTTCTTTTTGTTGGTGATATGATAAGAGTCGAAAGTGTTGTTGGTGATAAATGTTTAGGGACAAATCTGAGAACAAAACAAAGGGGCGTTTTTCCTTTACAAAAATTGGATATACCTACCCCAAGCAATTAACTATTTTAATAAAATTAACCCGGGCAAGTTTTTTACCGAGTGTCTTTTCTTAAAGATAAATGAAAAGCGCTATTTATTGAATCAATCGACTAGGTTTTGCAATAACACCTCTTTTTGGTGGTTATTTGATTTATTTTCCAAAAATCCATCAGTTTGAGTGTCAAAAAGCGGATTAGTTTGTTCATCATTGGTTCTTCTTTGACATGAACATCCCAAAAAGACGAGAATTATTATTCCAATACTTATTGATGTGTTAACTAGTACTTTTTGTAAGCTTTGGTTATTCTTCTCAGTATGAGTACTACTAATTTCGGGATTAAAACTCATTGAAACAGTCATCTGGGGAGAACTTATTTTAGTTGGATTTAAAGTTACCTTTGATTCACTTTCTGTTTGCATCTTTGTTCCCATTGGGGTTTGGGGATTTGACATTAGTATTGTTTCATATGGAGTGAGTTCAAATGTTGGTTGATTTGATGATGATAGTGTTTCATGTGGAGTGAATTCAAATGTTGGTTGATTTGATGATGATAGTGTTTCATGTGGAGTGAATTCAAATGTTGGTTGATTTGATGATGATAGTGTTTCATGTGGAGTGAATTCAAATGTTGGTTGATTTGATGATGATGGTGTTTCATGTGGAGTGAGTTCAAATGTTGGTTGATTTGATGATGATAGTGTTTCATGCGGAGTGAGTTCAAATGTTAGTTGATTTGATGATGATAATGTTTCATGTGGAGTGAGTTCAAATGTTGGTTGATTTGATGATGATAGTGTTTCATGTGGAGTGAGTTCAAATGTTGGTTGATTTGATGATGATAGTGTTTCATGTGGAGTGAGTTCAAATGTTGGTTGATTTGATGATGATAGTGTTTCATGCGGAGTGAGTTCAAATGTTGGTTGATTTGATGATGATAGTGTTTCATGTGGAGTGAGTTCAAATGTTGGTTGATTTGATGATGATTGTGTTTCGTATGGTGTTTGTGCAAATGTGGATTTTGGGCTGCTATTTGGGGTGTCAATCATAGTAGTATCTGGGGTGATATCAATTGTTCTTTCAAAAGTCACACATTCAGTAGATGAAAGAGAATTCATTGGTGTTGGGTTTAACTGTGGTTGAGTCATTTCCGCGTTACAATAAACAGAAGCAAAATATGGAATTTGAAAAGTATTGGTCCAAATATACATGTTATTTGTGCTCAGTTGCACTGATACAGACATAGAAAGATTTCCATCATGACTAATAAAACTGTTTGTTACTGTAAGCTGGCCAAATTCAACCCAAAAAAGTGTATTTGAATTCATGTGAAATACACAATTATCCATGAATGGTGATCCAGAATTTAAATAAACTACTCCACTCACTTTTGGATTAATATTATGAACAATATTTATAAAAGAAAAATTCCCTTTGTTAGATGACAAAAACAAACAAGCTCGAGAAGATGCAATGTTATTTGCAAAAGTACATCTCGAACTTGAGAAATAGCTGGAAGAAACAGAACTCATCCCAGATCCCCAACTGGCAGAATTCAAGGAACTATTCATATTGTCACACCTTTGGTGTCCTGTGAACAAGAATATGGGGTAGTATCCAGTTGAAGACATTGAACATAATGAAATGGATAATAATTCAATATGATTAAAGACAGAGGCTTTGATATATGCAAAGTGCCCCTGCGATGATGAACATTTATTTGCACAGACTTTAGACACAAATGAGTTTTGAGATGTGAAGGAGATAGCCCCACCATTTGAAGTAGCACCACAATTGAAGAACATGGAGTTGGTGATATTCATAGATAATGTACCAACATTAACGTAAATTACACCTCCATCTCCAGTGAAGGACATCTGTCTTTGGAAAAAACAATCATCCAAACTAATATTCAGGTTTTCAACTGACCTTCCTTTATTTATGTTTTGTTTGGGACATGAAACATCATCTAAACTCCAATATGATGACATAATGTGTTGATGATTATCAATCATTATCATTCCCACATTTCTACATGGTTTCGAAAAACTAGCCCTTTCTATATTGATTTCCATAGTGACCACGAGGACAAGGGCAAATACTTTTATAAACTTTGTTGGGTTAAGCAATTTTTTTGTTCTCAGTAAGTTAAAAACATAATCAAAAAGATATATATCCACAAAATATCTAATAGAGAAGTACCTAAAAAATGACATAACTCCAGAAAGCATTTTGTGTAGAATTGAGCAACTTGAAACCATAATATATCTAATTCAAAAATATCTGAGTATATTAGAGAATACATAACTACAAATCCTCTTAATTTTATCCGAAATAGTATATGGCACTGATTTATCTTTTAGAGATAACTCAATGTTAGACATGAATATATAAAATGTTTCATGTTTTATTTCAAAAAAATCCTCTCAAAAGAGTCAACCATATTAATTGAAAAAAAGATATATTCTCAATTGAATTTTCTCTAACCGAGAGGAAAAGGTACCGTTTGGGTAATCTACAAATATATTTTGAAACATGAACTGTTGAAATTTTTGATGATTCCAAACTAAATCAAATCAGATATGGAAACTTAATTAAATGTTGATGGATTTGGATTTCTTTTTCCACATTTATAATATTGCATAGGTGTGCAAAATATTGACATGGATTGACAAAAATGTTGACTTTGCATTTGTTCATGTGTCCAGGGTTGTTCGCCTCAATTTTCGAATGAACAATAAATCATAAAATAATTTTTATTGATTGGATCTCTTTGTACCCCGCAAAAATCAGTGCTTGATAACATATTCAAAAAAAATAACCATTATTAGCAGCTAACTGATGAGGAGTCAAATCTTTATTATCTTTTGCATTTATATCAGCTTTTTGATTAACTAGATATTCAACAACACTAAGATGACCATTAGCAGCAGCTACATGAAGAGGAGTTTGATTATCTTTATCTTTTGCACTTATATCAGCTTTTTGATTAACTAGATATTCAACAACACTAAGATGACCATAATCAGCAGCTAAATGAAGAGGAGTCCAAT
>Ga0074193_1000618_pt1 | contig 55743 bp, 46 predicted proteins | sample EPASupsiteHSE605_FD_64523 | JGI IMG/M metagenome (GOLD analysis project Ga0074193, IMG submission 64523) | Bioremediated contaminated groundwater from EPA Superfund site, New Mexico - Sample HSE6-05 | ecosystem: Environmental > Aquatic > Deep subsurface > Groundwater > Contaminated ...
GCAATGCAAGCAAAGCCGCTTTCCTCCTCTTGTGGCAATGTAGCCACAAAATAGCGAATGTCATCCATTGCGTGGTCGTTTTCTTTTTTCGGCACATCACCAGACGCTTTGTCGTTCCAGCGGTAAAGAGAAAACTCCTTTATACTGTCCACGCAAACATCACAAATTTTTATCTTTCCGCCCTTTAGGGCATCGCTAACTTTTCTTATTCCGTCTTGCACATCATTCTTTGCGGGTGTTACGAAAAACTTTCCGTGCCGCCGTATGCATTCAATAAAGCTAGCGGCTGACGGATCAACGATAACCGCCTGTATTTCTCGCTCCCCTGCAAGATTTTCAAGCTCGGCATAATACTCCTCATCTGTCTTTTGCTCCCCCATAGCTCGTGAATCAAAATAATACTCTTTTAGCCTATACCACACATCATCCTGCCTGCCCCACAGCCCAAAAGAGGCAGGGTTAACAGTGCCATAGTCACAAGAAATGTAGTATTCATCGCAACCTCCCTTTGGAGGTTTTACAATGTTTGCACTGCCAAAGAACGGGAAAACAAGCCCTTGTGCCGCAACCCACTTGCCAAGCACAAAACGCTCATAAAACGCACCGCTATAAAGAGATTTGTATCTCTTTATAATCTCTGGCGATAGCGACGGATTGTCCTCCATCAAAAAATGAAGGTAAAGGCAATTTTTTTGCTTGGATTTTTTTATCCACTCCTCCAAAAACCAGTGATGCGGATTTTCGGGATTACAGTTAAACCAAAACTTCGAGCCTTCAAGTGAGCATCTTGCAAGAGCTTGCTCAACAAATGATCGGGGCATAAGAGCCACCTCGTCAAGCAAAACTCCACCAAGCGTCATTCCCTGAATAAGTGATGCACTCGACTCATCTTTTCCTCCAAAGATATAAAATCTGTTTGTAACCCCATTTTTAGAAATCTCTATCACATTTTTTGAAACCTTGTGCTGACACATAAAACCAAGCTCGCAAAGCAGAGGCAAAAGAGGAGTAACCACATTTCGTTTGAGCGATGCTATGGTCTTTCCGCAAATCGCAAAAGAGGTGTCCTCAAAGCGATAAAAAGCCCACAGCACAAATGATATTGACATACAAAGCGTTTTTCCGCTTCGAACTGCACCGTCGCAAATTATTGCGTCTCTGTTTTTGAATGCACTTTTATCACACCACCAGCACAACACTGTTAGCTGTTTTTGCGAAAACGGAATAAACTTTGTTTTACTCACTATCATCTTCCTCTTTGTTTTTTGCTATTGTTTTTGCACTTTTTTCTAGTGCTTCATAAAACGGCATAATCTCATCTTCCTTTTGTTCACAGCTAACCAAAAACAGTTTTTCGAGTGCTTTTTGGCGGTCAAAAAATTTTATTTCAATGCCACCACCCTTTGGTTTTTTTATATCGGACACATTGAATAAATCAAGCGAATTTATCTGCTCATCATTCATTTCATCAAACCGATACAAAAGCTTTACGGCATCATTGCCAGAGCCAAAAGCAAGCCTGCGAAGTCCTGCACAAATTTCTGCTGTTGTCGCCTGCTTTTCTTTGTCTTGGCGTTTTATTTCTGCTTTAATTTTTAAGTTTTCAAGCAGTTTTTCTGCCGTCTTTTCCAAAAAGAGTGTGTAGCCTGCTCTTGCCGCCGCCTCTTTTCCGTTTCTTGTTTTGCTGTAAATCGTGCAAAAAAGTTGCTCCTTTTGAGTTAAGCCGTTCATGTTTGTTTTCTCCTTTTTGTAAGCAAATCAGAGCCTTTTAAAAAACACCGTTTGCTTAAGCTTTAAAATTGCCTTTCACTAATAGCCGAAAAAAAGCCGTTTGTCGCAGGTTTTGTGCAACAAACAACAGAAAGCCCCGAATTGTTAACATATTGTTCACAATTCGGGGCTTATTTTTCTCATAATTTATTAACTTGACTTTACAGCTTTATAACACATTTCATAAAAAGACGCTTAGCTAAAGTTTTCTTCATGCAATAAAAAAGCAGATACAAAGTAATCACTCTGTATCTGCTTATATTTTAATTAAATTATTGTGCCAGTTCAACACTCTTGGCAGAAATAATTCCCTTATCACTTGCCTTATAGCTAATTTTTACTGTGTCACCCACATTAATAATAACAGCAATTTCACTGTCAGACGCCTTTACCGAATAATAGGATGCAGAATCTGCCAAGCGAATATAATAAACGCTGTTACCGTCCATTACCGCTGTGCGAATTTCTGTAATCGCACCCGTTACGCTCAAAAGCTCTTCCTGCTGTGGATCTTGGATATCCTCTGGCTTTACAACTTCAATAGAAATGCCCTTTTCTCTAAGCAAATCTGCATAGTTCTGCGAACACTCTGCTAGTGAATTTCCCGTTGCAACAACTTGATATTGCTCAACATTTACCATTGCATACTGCTTAACAAGGCTTGAGCTGTCTTTAAGTGCCATGAAGTAAGTTGGCTGACCGCTGATATTTAAAAGCAGTGGGAAAGTTGCCTTATAACCAAACTGCTGAACAACACCCTGTGCCGAATCCATTGCCGAATATTCCTTTGCTCCTGCAATAGAGTAATAATTGGATTCCTTTGTCCTCTGATTTATAAGAACAAAACCTACTATCGACTGATCATCCGTAACGGATGTTACGCCTGTGTAAAGATAGACATCATCAGCAAGAGCCAAGTAGTTATAGCCTTCTGTTGTAACCTTTACACCACGCTGACCAATGACAGAGTTCCAAAATCCGTTTTGGTACTGACCCAAATAATTGTACTGCTCAACAAGCATATTGGATGAAAACACTCTGTCTATCCACTGCAATTCCTTTTTTGTTCTAACATCATCAACAGAATGATAACTGCACTCGCCTGTAACAGCATTTACCAAAACTGTACCAATAACATCAGTGCCACCAAAAAGTCCAATTTTCTTATCTATTCTTGGGCAAATCCAGTATGGTTCGCCTTTTTCATCAATTTCAAAAACTGGGTCGTCAAACATATATGTGGGATAATTAAAGCGAAGATGGCGAATCAAATAGCGATTAAAATATTCGCAGGTGGAATACTTCATACCCTCTTTAAGACGAACAACATTAGCCTCCTGAGTTGCCATATCAATAACAAGATATGCAGGAAGTCCCTCTTGTCTGTTTATAAACCACTTGATAATATCACTGTATTTAAGTGGAGTAACACGCACTGGTTTATTTTTGTAGTTAATCTGTGTATAATAATTGTCAACCGCAAACTGTGAAATCATATCCTCAAGTTCGCCAAGTTTTCTATCTCCTAGCTTTTCTGTTGATTCAGAGTCCAGCATAGGAACGCTTGAAAAATCAACCTCTTCAATGTCTGTTTCAAACTTACCAGATTTAACATCTAAAAGCTTGCTGTAAGATTTCGCCCGGAACAAAGCTGAAGATGCAATTCCGCCAACCACTACAACAACAACAATAACAGCAATAACTCCAATTACGCCGCTTAGCTGACGCTCAAAAAACGGCTTTGCTTCAGTTTGATTTTTCGCCCTTGAAGTTATCCAGGCCATTGCACCATAAACAGCAACAACAACTGCAATATAGAAGTATAAATCCATTGAATGAAAGTTGAATACTGGCAATGTAAAATAATAAACACCTGCCGCAACAACTGCGGTAACCAAAAGATTTATAAGAATTTTTAAATACCACTTGTCAGGCAAAACAAACGGTGCCTTTGGTTGTTTTTGAATATAATCAGGTCTTCTTTGTTTGTTTCCTTCTTTCATTTTAAACCTCCATAGTTAAATGCTATATTAATGGTATTATAACCTTAATTAGTAATAATTACAACACAATTATTGCAATGACGAGATATATGTAATATTATTAAACAATATAAATATAAAACAATTAAGCAGGGAGAAAATTATGTCTGAACACAACTTTTTTGCACTCACATCCAGAATGAAATATATAAACAGATGGGCACTTATGCGTAACACGCATAATGAGAATTTGAGCCAACATTCGCATGAAGTTGCAGTTATTGCTCATGCACTTGCCGTTATTTCAAACAAGCGTTTTGGAACTAATTATAACGCCGAAAGGGCCGCTCTTATTGGTCTTTATCATGATACGGCAGAAATTTTAACAGGAGACATGCCAACTCCCGTTAAGTATCACAGCCCCGAGATTAGAGATGCGTTCAAAGGTGTGGAGGAAGTTGCAACTCAAAAGCTTTTATCTATGCTCCCAAATGATATTAAAGATGAATACAATAGCCTTTTGTTCGCACAGGAGGAAGATGCCGCTCTTTGGAGATTTGTTAAAGCGGCAGACAAAATCAGTGCACTAATAAAGTGTATTGAGGAAGAAAAGGCAGGCAACACAGAATTCACAAAAGCTGCGGAATCTTTAAAAGAGCTTATTGCGGAAATGAATATGCCCACAGCAGATATGTTTGTTGAGGAGTTTTTACCTGCATATTCTCTAACTCTTGACCAGCTTGATTAAACTTAATTGCTACGATTGTAATAAATCAACATATCCCAATATACTATTTTATATTGGCCTACTATTGTGCAAAAATTTAAAACCCTGTATAATAATAGGCATTAAAATTTATTAGGGGGAAAAACATGAGTAATCAAACAATAAAGCTTATTATTATGGGGCTTTATCTTCTGATGATGCTTGTTATTGGCTTTATAACCGTAAATAAAAACAAGGGTTTTTCAGACTACATTCTTGGCGGTCGAAAGCTTGGCAAATGGACGACAGCTATTTCCGCACAGGCATCTGACATGAGCGGCTGGCTTCTTTTAGGGCTCCCGGGAGCCATTTATCTTTCAGGAATGGTTGAGGCGTGGGAAGCAATCGGTTTTTGAATCGGTACATATCTAAACTGGAAAATTGTTGCAAAAAGGTTACGTGTCTATACAGAGACAGCAGGTAACGCACTAACAATTCCAGATTATCTTGAAAATCGTTTTAAAGATAAAACAAAGTTTTTGCGAGTAATTCCTGCACTTGTAATTATCTTTTACTTTGCAATTTACACATCATCACAGTTTGCAGCAGGTGCAAAGCTGTTTTCAGCAATCCTCGGTGTAGACTATCAAATAGCACTTATCATCGGAAGCATTGTAATCATCGGTTACACATTGCTCGGCGGATTTCTTGCTGTTTCTTTCACAGATGTTATTCAGGGTGTTTTGATGTTTATCGCACTTGTTATCGTTCCGATTTATGCTATTTTTACTCTTGGCGGTTGGGATGTTATTGCAGGCTCTGCAAATGCAGTTGACACAAATTTCCTTAATTTATTCAAAACGATAGACGGCAAAGGCGTTTCTATTATCGCTATTTTATCAGGGCTTGCGTGGGGTCTTGGCTATTGCGGTCAGCCACACATTTTGGCAAGATTTATGGCAATTGAAAAGCCAAGCCAGCTTAAAGCATCTCGCAGAATTGCTTGCATTTGGGTTGCAATAACACTTGTTGCTTCTGTTTTCGTAGGCGTTATAGGCCGTACATATTTTAAAACAGAGCTTGGAGACCCTGAACATGTATTCATGTATATGGTTGATGGCATGTTCCCAGCAATAATCGCAGGCATCTTCCTTTCAGCTATCCTAGCAGCAAGCATGAGCACAGCAGATTCACAGCTTCTTGTTACCACTTCTTCCATTGCAGAAGATATCTTCAAGCCTTTTATTAACAAGGACGCAAATGACAAACAGCTTATGTTAGTCAGCCGTGTTTCGCTTGCAATCGTTGCTATAATCGCTGTTATAATAGCATGGAACCCAAACAGTTCTGTTTTTGGGCTTGTTTCATATGCATGGGCAGGACTTGGAGCAGCGTTTGGACCAGTTATTCTCGTTTCTCTTTTCTGGAAACGTATGAACAGGCAGGGTGCAATCTCAGGTATGGTAAGCGGTGCTGTTACTGTTATCGTTTGGAACATACTTGAGTCAAAATTGCCAAATGTATCTTTGTTTGGACTTTATGAGCTTTTGCCAGCATTCGTAATTTCAACACTATTTATTGTTGCAGTATCAAAGCTTACAAAAGAACCTGAGCAGTCTGTTTTAGATACATTTGACGAAGTATATGAAAAGATAAAAGAATAAAATTTAAAGCGGTACATATTATTAAGGGACAGATATAGCACTTTGCCTATACCTGTCCCTTTTATTTATAATATTGAAAACAATATAGGACTCCTGCAAGGCAAAAAATAACTGTTATTCAATTATGGGTTAGCATGTTGCTTTTGGCAAACGCCAAAATATGCCTTAATTATTAATATTAATAAAATTTTACTACTACAATTTTTTGTTGTATTTTATTTTGTACAATGCTATAATACATTCGATATTCATAAGAATTTCTGAGTTATGTTAACCATTATTTTTAAAGGAAAGAGGTTTGATTACTTTTGAAAAACAATATAATTCTATTTATAAAAGGCTATATCGTTGGTATTGCCAACATAATTCCTGGAGTAAGCGGCGGAACTCTTGCTATCACTCTTGGAATCTATGAGCGTTTAATTGAAATCCTGAGCAACTTTACTAAGAAAGTTAAAGAAAATATCATATTCTTAATTCCTATTATTCTTGGTATTGGTGCATCACTCCTAACACTTAGCGGTGTTATTAGCTTTTGTCTTGAACGCTTTCTTTTTGCTACCATTATGCTTTTTGTTGGTGCTATTTTGGGTGGAATGCCTATGCTGTGCAAAAAATTACAAGGTGAAAAAGTTAATGTTTCAAACATAATTGCCTTTTTAATTTCATTTTCTGTTGTTATTCTTTTAACTGTATTTGGCGGCGATAATGTAGTTTCTTTCGATAACCTTGGTGTTTTGGGATATATAAAACTATTTTTTGTGGGAGCCATCGCTTCTGCCACAATGGTTGTTCCGGGTGTAAGTGGTTCAGCATTATTAATGACAATAGGTTACTACAAACCCGTAATTGATACTATTAAAACCCTAACAGACTTCGATGTTTTAGGTCACAATATGGCAATCCTTATTCCTTTTGGACTTGGTGTTGTTGCAGGTATTATACTCATTGCAAAGTTAATAAATTATCTGTTAAAAAATCACGAGGTTGCAACATATTACGCAATTATAGGATTTGTTCTTGCATCCGTTGTTTCAATCATCTATCAAAACTTTATTTTAGGCGGATTAATTTCGGTTAAGTTTCTTGAAATTTTAGCGGGAATTATACTTTGCGGATTAGGATTTTATGGTGCATATAAATTAGGCGACAAATAGAAAAACAAACATTAACAAATAAAGCTCTCCACATAATTTGTGGGGAGCTTATTTGTTTTTATGCTTTGCTATAGATAAATCATAAAATCAGATATATAAATTAATGTTTTTTCAGATGAACGTAACCACAATATTCAACCATCTAAATCGTTATAAGCACTAATAAACATGTTAAACTAAACATCAAATAAGCTCATTTGGCTTGCTTCACTTTTATCCTCAAAAGCACGCAGGTATTTGAAAATCTCATCATTGTTACACGTTATGTTATTCTTCCTGCATTCGCTGTAAAAAAACCTCATTAGTTGCCTGCTATTATCGCTCCCAAGCTCATATGAATCGCCAAATCTCTGCTGATATTTTGCCTTCATTCCCGGGAAATGCTCATCAAGCTTTTCATAAAAATACTCCCTGTTTCCCTCTCGCATTGTAACACCCATACCAAAGCAAATTATCCCCTTAACCTTTGCCTGCACGCAATAATCAAGAAGCCCCTGCAAATTCTCCTGAGTATCATTTATATATGGCAAAATGGGACAAAGCCAAACAACCGTAGGAATACCATTGTCACTCATTATCTTTAAAGTTTCAAATCTCTCTTTTGTTGTGCAAACATTTGGCTCTAAAATCTTGCAAAGATTCTCATCAAAAGTTGTCATTGTCATCTGCACAACGCACTTGCTATTGTCATTTATCTTTTTCAGCAAGTCCACGTCCCTTAAAATCCTGTTTGACTTGGTAAGTATACAAAGACCAAATCCGTGCTTTTCTATTACTTCCAAACACTTTCTAGTTTGATTTAACTCTATCTCTTCTTTAATATAAGGGTCACTCATTGCCCCTGTTCCAATCATACATTTTTTACGCTTTTTCTTTAGAGTTTCTTCCAGCAACTGAGGTGCATTCTGCTTTACTTCAATATCCTCAAACTCGTGCTCCATATTATAGCAACGGCTTCGTGAATCGCAATATATACATCCGTGAGTACAACCCCGAAATATGTTCATCCCATTTTGTGCTGAAAGTATCCCTTTCGCCTGTTTAAAATGCATATAATACCTGCCTTTGCTGTTTTTCAATCGGACTTTTGTAAAAAATAAGAGAGCGGTCAAAGCCGCTCCCAAAATCGCATTAATAAAATCTCATTACAGAAACAACCTTGCCCAGAATGATAATCTCCTGTGCTATAATCGGCTCAAATGCGTCATTCTCCGGCTGTAACCTAAAATGGCCATTCTCTTTATAAAAAGTTTTAACGGTTGCTTCATTTTCAATCATTGCAATAACCATCTCTCCATTTGATGCAACTGGAGTTTTCTCTGCAATAACTATGTCTCCACTTAAAATTCCTGCGTTAATCATACTCTCACCACGAACACGCAAAGCAAACAGTTGCTTGTCCCTTGAAACTTTTCCAGAATACGGAATATACTCCTCAATCTGTTCCACAGCAAGAATAGGCATACCCGCTGTAACAGTTCCCAAAAGAGGAACGCTTGTAAAATTATCACACTGACCAACAATTCTGATTGAACGCTTTAACATAGGGTCACGCTGAATGTACCCCTCACGCTCCAATGTTTCTAGGTTCTGCTGCACAGATGAAGTGGATTTAAGCCCAACTGCCGCACCAATTTCACGAACAGAAGGCGGAACGCCACCCTTTAAACGCTCTATAAGATATTCATATATTCTTCGCTGAGTGTCATTAATCTTTCCCATAAGATAGCCTCCTATTATATAAATCTGCATAAAATAAAATTTCACCGACATAAAGCCCTAATATGTTTTTATGTGCTCATTTTGCAACTAGACTATTTCATCATAATTACATCAGCACTTCATTTTGTTTATTATAACATACGATCTGTCAAAAATCAAACATTTGTTTGTGTGGTTGTAAATTTATTTTTAAAAGTTGCAAAAATAAAACAGAGACAGCCAAATTGGCTATCTCTGCATATAAAGTATTAATTTATGTGGTTAATGCTCCGTCAACAAACGATCCCGCATCAAAACCTTCAAAAAGCGAATTGTCGCCAAATACAACTGCAAAAACATTTACAAGGTCTGGATGTGATGCAGGGAGAGTTTCAAAAAGGTACTTATAATAGCTCATATAAACTGTCTCAATCTTATCGGCATCTTCCTCTTCAAGAGAGTTCATATCAATTACTGTGTCTATTTTAGGAATGTCAATTGCTTCAAATTTATTTTTTGTAACTGTTAAATCACAGCCAATAGTTCCTATTTCCTCATATGTAGTTGAAGTGGAGATTTTTTGTACCTCTCCATCTTTTTCAGACTTAAAAGTTACCTTTATTTTATCCGTTTCCTGCTTAGATTCCTCAACATACATTAAATCCATGTTTTGCTTTATCTCTCCAAACAACATTCCGTCTTCAATTTTAACATTTTTATATGTACCCCTAGAATTAATTAAAAAGTTAAGCTTATCATCTTTTGCATAAATCATTGTTGTTCCACTTGTTTCTGTCTTTTGAACAACTTCCATGCGGGCTTCAAATTTACCAATTGTAAATAAAGCTCCGAAGTTTTTATTGCCTTTTGCTGACGGGAGTACAAAACGAATCTTTCCAACACTAATATCGGTTGATTTTGGTGATATACCCATCTGAACACCAACAATTTGGTTGTTTTTATTAACATAAAGGTCAACAGTCACTTTTCCCCAAATTGCTTTGTCCATTGATTCTGTTATGTTCTTTAGCATTTCATCTAAAAATGCTTTGTATCCTGCTTTGTCCATCTTTATACCCATACCGTTAATTCTAACTGCGAGGTCTGGGTCATTTTTTAATACAGCATCGTACATTTCTTTAAAGCTTTGGAACAAGTCTGGATCTTCTTTTGCTGTCTTTATTGCTTCTTTGCTTGCCTTTTTAAATTGTTCAGGAGAAACGGAGAATGAAATTTTGTCTCCATCTGCAATTGCCGCTCCAATAGAAAGCTGTTTGCTTGATTCAATGTCTTCTAGTCCTTTTTCAAAGCAAACATCAAAGAACGACACCATTACATTTTTTAATCCTTTTGACGCTTGCTTCTTTTGGTCATCCATATCTTCCGTTATGCTCAAAATCTTTTGAAAATCTCCAGGAGCGATAATCGCCTCAGAAAAAGTAAGCCAGTCAGATGAAATAGAATTTACCTTAGTGTACCCTGGAAAAGAAAAGAGTCTTTCTCCTACATCCTTTTTGATTAAAGATTTTACACCATTAACATAGTTAACTGATTTATCACTAATAAGAGAAAATCCAATCAACTCACCACTTCTGTCTAAAACTGATATGTCGTCTTTAGAAACAAGACCGTCTACTGTTTTAGTTCCTTTAATTCTAAGTGAGTTTAAGTACACTACCGTAGCAGCAAAAGATGGGTCTTCACCCATTTCCTTCATAAAATCTGAAGTGAAATTCATGTTTATTCCCGCATCATATGTTCTGGAACTTTTTTGATTTAGAATAGAACTTTTTTCATCTATTTTATCAAAAGCAGCTAACATATTTTTGCCAATTGTGAGCTGTGCATATTTTTCGTCACTTAAAAGCAACTGTAAAACATCACGCGGTGCAAAAGCATAAGCAGCCCCCAAGCAAAGTGCAATAATTAAAATTGCAGCAACTATTATCCCTGTGATTTTACGCGCTTTTTTGCTTCTGTTTTCAAAATCATATCCGCCCATATCACCCATGTCGGACAATTTAATTATATCTTCCTCTTTCGGTACTTCAAAGTTCTGTGGAAGTTTTGAAATCTCTGGAACGAATTCAACAGGTTCGTTTGACTGTGAATTAAATTGTTGCTCAATTGTTTGAACAAACGGCTCTCCGCACTGTGAGCAAACTGCTGCTCCATATTCATTTTCAAAATCACATCTACTACATCTCATTTTTCAAATACTCTCCTTCACATATAGTGAATTTTGTCTTTTACAACACTTTGTTGTTGTAACATGTAAAATTATTGTATCATTTTTCCATATCTTCCGTCAACGAAAAAGCAAAAATAACGTGTATTATTTTCACTAGTTACTTTAACCACTGCCAATATATATTGTATACTGTATAAAAAGCAACCCTTGTTGTAGTGAAAAATCTTTGTAAAAAGCGAATAAATGGCGAATTAAAGCCATAAAAGTTAAAAAACGGTTACGAACGACACGGTTTTGTTGACTTTTCACTTTGTAAAAAGTACAATAGGCAAAAAGGAGGTGCGGTAAAGTGGAATTTTTTGCAGGTATTGGCAGGTACTTTATGCCTTTTATTGCGTTCTTTATTCTGCTCAACTGTGCCTTTTCATTACTAAAAGGTAATAAAAGAACGGGAACTCTTGGTTATCTTGTGAACTCTGCAAATGGTGACAGAATCCCTCTAAGGGGATTTGAAACATCTGTCGGCCGCAGTAATTCGTGCGATATTGTTCTGGCTTATAACACAGTTTCTCGCTTTCATGCTGTTTTATCAAAACATAAAAGTGGCTGGTTCGTTTCGGACACTAATTCAAAAACAGGCACCTTTGTAAATGCTGAAAAAACAAACAATCGCACAAAGCTTGAAAATGGCGATTCCCTGGTTTTTGGAAATGCTGTTTTCAGATTTGTTGATGCTCTTGCTGAGCAGCAAGAACCTGTTGTTGAACCAGCGCCTGCTCCAAAGCTTTATGAAGCGGATGAAAAATTTTATACAGGCGAGGTTTGGCGCGAAAGCGAAAGCCCTGCATCCCATGCAATTGTAAACGAAACAACAGGTGAAACTTTTGTGCTTGATGATTTGCAATCATGCCTTATTGGTAGAAGTGAGGAAGCTCAGATTCAAATTGATTTCCCTTCTGTTTCTCGCTGCCACGCACTTTTGAGCCGTCAGGGTGAAAGATGGCTTGTAGAGGATTTGAACTCAACTTGTGGCACAGTTTTAAACTCAGAGCAAATTTATGAAGTAAAAAAGTTGGTAAATGGCGATGTTTTAGACATCGGTGGAATAACGCTCGTATTTAAGAGTGACAAGTATTAAAGGGAGGATGACGCTTTGACAGGTGCAAAATGGTTGCCCACACTTATGCTGATAACTGTTTTTCAAGTTATTTCTGCGGGGCAAGTAGTCTTTACCGAAAATGGTATAAGCCAGCGTAGTGCCGCTGTTTTTGGTACATATATTGCCATTGAATGGGTATATGCAATTGTTTCAAGCATTATACGCAAAAAAGCTAGTCCTGCTTTGGAATTTGTTGCATTTTTTCTTACTGGAATCGGGCTTGTAATTGTTGCGAGTGTAAATGAAAATTTGCTTGTAACACAGTTTGTAGCATTTGTTCTTGGCTTTGTTTGCTTTTTATTTTTATTGTGGCTCATCTCCAGCATGGACAGAGCAATGTTTATGAGAACACCAATGGCAATAGCCGCAATAGGACTTTTAATCATAACGCTTTTGCTTGCAAAGAACATAAACGGTGCATATAACTGGATTAGCATAGGTTCGTTTTCATTCCAACCGTCTGAGCTTGTTAAAATTGCATTTATATTCGTTGGTGCGGCGGCTTTGGAAAAATTGCAGTCCACCAGAAGCCTTACAAAATATATTGTCTTTGCTGTTATGTGTATTGCTCTTCTTTTCCTTATGCGTGACCTTGGCACAGCACTGATATTTTTCTTTACTTTCCTTATTCTTGCTTTTATGCGTTCAGGCGATATCCGCACGCTTATTCTCGTTTGTGTTGCAGCGGCCATGGGTGCTGCCCTTATTGTTCTTGTCAAGTCTGACTATGTAATCAGGCGTTTTTCAATATATCGTCACATCTGGGAAAACATGGACGGTAGCGGATACCAGCAAACCAGAGTTTTGATATACAGCGTAAGTGGTGGACTTTTTGGAGTCGGCATCGGCAATGGCAAGCTCAAAAACATCTTTGCCGCAACTGAGGATTTGGTTTTTGGTGTTCTATGTGAGGAATGGGGTATTATTATGGGAATTATCGTTATTCTCTGTTTTGCCTTTATTGCTACTCACAGCATCAAATGTGCCGTTGGTTGCCGTTACGCTTTTTATACCATTGCGGCTGTTGCCGCAGGCGGACTATTGCTATTTCAGGCAAGTCTTAATGTTTTTGGTGTTACCGATTTGTTGCCGATGACAGGAGTAACCCTTCCATTTATCAGCCGTGGAGGTTCAAGTGCAATCAGTTGTTGGGCACTCATTGCGTTTATAAAAGCGGCGGATAACCGAACTTGGCTTGGCTCTCGTTATCATACGGAGGTCGCAGAATGAACAAGATTTCAAAACGCTCCAAAATTTTATATGCACTAGTTTTTGCATTTGTCTTTGGTGTTTGTTTTCTTTCTGTAACACTAATAAGCAATGCAGAAACATGGGCACTTAAAAGAGTTAACCAGCACATATATGACAAAGGTCAGCTTATTTCAGCAGGCACAATTTATGACAGAAACGGTGTCGTTTTAGCTCAAACAGTTGATGGCAAACGTATTTTTAATGAGAACAAAACAATAAGATGTGCAACGCTTCATACCGTTGGTGACCTTTCTGGCTTTATCGCCACTGGTGCACACACTGCTTTTAAGTCTCAGCTCACAGGATATAGCCTGATAAACGGAGTATATAATATTGAAAGGGACGGCGAAGATAAAAATTTGCATTTGACTATTGATGCTAACCTTTGTGCAGATGCTTACAACGCTCTTGGCAAAAACAACGGTACTATTGGAGTTTATAATTACAAAACGGGCGAAATTTTATGCATGGTTTCTAAGCCGACATTTGATATAAATAACAAGCCAAGCGATATTGATACTGATAGCACTGGCAAGTATAACGGAATATACCTTAACCGATTTTTATCTGGCGTTTTCACCCCTGGTTCAACATTTAAAATTGTAACTGCGGCATGTGCAATTGAAAATATTACAGACATTGATTCAAGAACATTCACCTGCACAGGTAGCTATAAAACCTCCACAGGCGTTGTTAGGTGTAACGGCGTACATGGCACATTAAACTTTGAAAAAGCACTAAACCGTTCGTGCAACAGTGCTTTTGCGCAAATGGCAGAAGAACTTGGAAATGAAAAATTAACCGCCACAGCAGAAGAGCTTGGCTTTAACAAGCGTATTCAAGTTAACGGCATAAATGTTACAAAGAGCTATTTTGATTTAACAGGAGCTGTAAGCGTTGACAGAGGCTGGGCAGGAATTGGTCAATATAAAACTCTTGCAAATCCGTGCCACATGGTAACCCTTATGGGTGCTATTGCTTCAAACGGAACTGCTCCAGCACCGCATATTTTAGAAACCAATAGTTCACTCTTTAGCCTCGGCTCTTCCACGCTTCGTTATCTTGATATGACAACGGCAATAAAACTTTCAGATATGCTTCGCTCAAATGTTAAAAACTATTATGGCGACCACAAGTTTCCAAACCTTGAGATGTGCGGTAAAACAGGCACAGCAGAAGTTGCAGGAAAAGAACCACACACTTGGTTTGTTGGATTTTCAAAGCGTCCTGACACACCGATTGCAATTGTTGTTTTGCTTGAAAATAGCGGAGGAACAGGAATTGGCAACGCTGTTCCGATTGCTAACAAAGTAATGCAGTCTGCAGCAGGTTTGGCTTAAATTAAATGAATACTATAATAAAAAGTTCTCATTTTCAGAACTCTCGTGAATAGAATTAGCATTGTACGAGCTTATAAACAAGCTTTGCACAATGCTAATTCTATTATGTTAAAAAATGGAGGTTAAAGGCCAATCTCTTTCATTAACTTGTTTGTTTTATCATTCACTGCATCAAAGTTCATCGCATCAATGTAAAATGTTTCAAGTTTATCATGCGTTTGCTTTGCAGTTTTAAGTAGCTTTACAGCTTCATTTTGCAGGTCGTTAACCGCTTTTTTATTAAATCGCATTCTGTATTTATGATTTTTTATTCCAATAGAATCCATAAACCGCCTTGCATGTATTTTCTTTATCGGTAAAACATCTTCCACCGTTTGCTCTCTTACAAAGGCAAGCGAAAGCTCGGGAACAAGCAATTGATCTATTCCCGTTACAAATGTTGCCGACGGACAAACAACAGCACTATATCCGCATCCTTGTGCATATTCAGCAAGAAGCTTTAAGATTCGTTCACTGGTATCACCTATGCAGTCATCAATTACAACAATTCTATCGCACAGTGTTTTAATTGTTGATTCAAAAGTCATTAACCCGTTTGGGGTAACGGCAGACAGCATTCTCTTTTTTGCCTTTTTCCCAACTGCCGCACAGCCGAGTTCACGCCGCGCCAAACGCACAGAGTAGTTTATAAGCTTTTCATAATCTGTGTACTGCGAGGCTATTTTTCTGCTGTCAGAATCCAAAGCATTAGACGCATTCAAAAACCTTTGTGCACGCTGGTGATATCCTTGGTTTTCCACAGTTAATGCTCTGATTTCGTCTGCATTTTTTCTTAGCTTATCTGTGTCCCAAAACTCACCAAGATTTACAATCTGCTCAACGCATCCCGGAAACTTTGGTTCAATAACATGCGGTGCTGTGCCGTCCGCTATACATATCTTCATTTGCGGAAGTATAACAGCATCAAGAGAATCCGGGTCAGATGAACAATAAATCATCTCGCACTGTATTCCTTTTTCGTTTGCCTTTTTTGCAATTTTTTTCAAAAGCCCAGACTTACCTGTTCCGGGGCCACCTTTTATTATGTATGCTCTGCTGTTTTCAAACGGGTCATATAGCTCGTCAAACAGCGAATAAAATCCAATCGACGAGTTTGTGCCCAAAAAATATTTAATTTGCCCTTGCTGCATTGCATTACCCCCCTTATGATAACATTTTATTCTCACCATTCCCAATATGACACAATTAAATAATTGTCCTTTTTATTTATTTTTTTACACGTGATTATTTGACATTTTATATTAAAATAGTAATATTTATGCTATGCGATAAATTGCCACCCCACAAAATTGCTAGGAGCTTATATGATGAACAAAACAAAGGTTTTTGTAAAAAACTTGACGCCTCTCACCATTTGCACATATATTTAAAACATTTTAATTATAATTTCACCCCCAGCCTTTATTTAAGGTTGGGGGTGTATTTTACGTGTTAATTTTATGCCACAATTAGCATTGCTGGCTGCAATATTCCTTTATAGCATCGTGCATGAACTGTGCTGTGCCCTCTCCAAACTGGTCAATGTTGTTTTTAAATCTTTCATCACACACATACATATCAGCAAGTGAAAATAGAATTTCATTCGTGCATGTATAAAAACTCTTTGTAATATAGTCCTGCCAGCTTTTAACCATTTCCAAAACCTCTGGCTCGCTTGGATTTTTATCAGTGTTTTGTGAGAACCACGAAAAAATCTTCGATGATTCTTCGTTTATCTTTGACCACTCTTTTGAACCATAGTTTTTAGTTTTTTTCTCACTTTCAGCATACGCCTGAGTGTTGCCCCATTTTTCTTTTACTTCTGCGGCAAACTCTTTTTTTGCCTTCTCCATTTGACTCATATCAAATTCTTTAAAGCTCATAGTACTTTCTCCTTTCAATGTTTTATCTATCAGGTTTATCAAATTATTTAGTCTCTTTTGCTTTAACTCAAGCAGGTGTTTTTGATTTTGCAGTGCCTGTGTTTTATCATAATTTGAGCTTGAAATAATCTGACCAATCTCTTCGAGCGTAAATTCCAGCTCCCGATAAAACATAATTTGCTGCAAAAGCTCAACATCAGCATCATCATAAAAGCGATAACCTGCATCACTTGTTTCGCTTGGGCATAATAGCCCAATTTCATTATAATAATGCAACGTGCGAACACTCACACCCGTAAGCTTCGAGACTTTTCCAACAGACATTTTCACGTCTATCCCTCCTGACAAAACAAATTATAATCTATGACGTAACGTTAGAGTCAATACTTTTTTATTATAAACTTAAAACACTTTCATATCAAACAATTTGCATCATTTCTTTGGCAAAAAAAGAATTGAACACACAAACTTAAATAAACATAAAAAATACTAATAAATAGCTAATATAATTTATATTATATTAGCTCGAAACCTACTGGATGGGGGTCACGGGGGAAAACCGACTGATAGCGTACAGAGGGTTTCCCCCGTGTCGCTTTTCTTTGGTTCGTTTCTTTGGCGACGCAAAGAAATGAACATACATCAAACTTTGTAAATAAAAACAAAAGGACCATACCAAATTGATATAGTCCATAAAAAACATTAAATATTCAAAACAAAGTATCAGCCGATTTTGTCAACGCCCATATAAGGAACAAGTGCTTCTGGAACAGTTATTGTGCCATCCTCATTCTGGTAATTTTCCAATATTGCGGCAGTTGTTCTGCCAATTGCAACGCCTGAACCATTAAGCGTATGAACAAGCTGTGCCTTTTCCTTTACGTCCTTTTTAAATCTGATTGCCGCTCTGCGTGCCTGAAAATCCTCAAAGTTAGAGCAAGATGAAATCTCAACATATCTATTATAAGACGGCATCCAAACCTCTATATCATAAGTCTTTGCAGATGAAAATCCCATGTCGCCAGTGCAAAGAGCAACAACTCTGTAAGGAAGTCCAAGAAGTTTTAGCACTCTTTCTGCATCGTTTGTAAGTTTTTCAAGCTCATCATAAGAGTCCTCTGGATTTACAAACTTAACAAGCTCAACCTTGTTAAACTGGTGCTGACGTATAAGACCTCTTGTGTCTCTTCCAGCACTTCCTGCCTCTGCTCTAAAGCAAGCAGAATAAGCACAATATCTAATTGGCAAATCTTTGCCGTCCAAAATCTCGTCTCTGTACATGTTTGTAACAGGAACTTCTGCAGTTGGAATAAGGAAGTAGTCATCAGTTGTCTTGAATGCATCCTCCTCAAACTTTGGAAGCTGTCCTGTGCCTGTCATTGACGCTCTGTTAACCAAGAATGGTGGAAAAATCTCGGTGTATCCGTTTGCTGTGTGAGTGTTAAGATAAAGATTTATAATTGCTCTTTCAAGCCTTGCACCAAATCCCTTGTAAAAGGTAAATCGTGCACCTGTTACCTTTGCTGCTGTTTCTGGATCAAGAATGCCAAGGTCTGCACCCAAATCCCAGTGAGCCTTTGCTTCAAAGTCAAATTCTCTTGGCTCGCCAACTTTTCTTACCTCAATATTATCACTGTCATCTTTTCCAACAGGAACACTTGTGTGTGGAATATTCGGGAACTCATACATAATCTTTTTTTGCTTATCTTCAAGCTCGCTCAACTGCTCATCGTTCTTCTTAATAGTCTCTTTAAGCTCACTCATTTTTGCAAAAATTGCGGATACATCTCCGCCCTCTTTTTTTATTTTAGGGATTTCTCTGCTTGCCTCGTTCTGCTCGTTACGCAAAGCATCAGAAGCAGTCATTATAGCTCTTCTCTGCTCATCTATCGCAAGCACTTCGTCAACAAGTGCGTCCATATCTTTGTTACGTGAACGCATAGCGTCCTTTACCCTTTGCGGATTTTCTCTAACTGCTTTAATATCAAGCATCAAAAACACTCCATTTCTATTGTTTTGCCATTTATTTTATTCTGCATCCAGCTGCTTTGAAAGCTGTGCTAAATCTTCCTTGCCAAAAAATTCAAATTCGATTGTTCCTCTTGAACCTTTTCCAACATACACCTTAACTTTTCTGCCAAGTGTTTGCGAAAGTGCCAGTTCAACCTCGTCAAAAAATGTATCACGGCGTTTTACACGCTTTTCTAACATTTGCGAATCTGCCTTGCTACCTGATTTTGCAAGCCTTTCAACCTCTCTTACCGAAAGGTCGTTTTCAACTGCATCGGTTGCAACTTTTATCATTTCTTCCTGACTGGAGAAAGAAAGCAATGCCCTAGCGTGACCTGCGGAAAGCTTGCCGTCTCTTGCAAGTGTTCTAACCTGCTCAGGCAAATTTAAAAGTCGAAGCGAGTTTGCAATTGCAGGGCGTGAACGTCCAACTCTTGCTGACGCATCTTCTTGTGTAAGTCCGTAACGGTCAATAAGCAATTTTAACCCCTCTGCCTCTTCAATTGGGTTTAAATCCTCTCTTTGCAGGTTTTCAACAAGTGCAATTTCCATTGCCTGCTCGTCTGTCATTTCCTTTACAACAACAGGAACTTCGGTAAGCCCTGCCATTCTGGACGCTCTCCAACGGCGTTCACCCGCAACCAATTGATATGAACCATCATGCATCGGGCGAACAAGTAACGGCTGCAAAACTCCGTTTCTTTCAATGCTTTCTGCAAGTTCACGCAAAGCCTTTTCATCAAAGGTTTTTCTGGGCTGTTCTTTATTTGGCTCAATTTCATTAAGCCTTAATTTTACGGCACTTGTGCCACTAATTTCTTCAACCGAATTTTCTGTAAAAAGAGCATCAAGCCCTTTTCCTAATCCGCCTTTTTTAGCCATTCTTTTCACCCCTCATTATTTATTCTGATTTATAAACTCTTTTGCCAATTCTTCATATGCCGAACTTCCCTTTGATAACCTGTCATAGTACATTACAGGTTGTCCAAAACTTGGGGCTTCGGAAAGCCTAACATTTCTTGGCACAACTGTTTTAAACACTTTGTTTGGAAAAAACTTTTTAACCTCTTCCACAACCTGTTGTGTAAGGTTAAGTCTTCCATCATACATAGTGAGAATAACACCCTCTAACTCAATGTGCGGATTATAAAGCCTTTTTACTTGCCTAACGGTGGACATAAGCTGTGAAAGTCCCTCTAAAGCATAGTATTCACACTGAATAGGCACCATAATCGTATCTGCTGAGCAAAGTGCATTAAGAGTAATCAGCCCCAGTGATGGCGGGCAATCCATAAATATGTAGTCATACTCGTCCTTAACCTGTGCGAGTGCAAGTTTAAGCTTTGTCTCACGATTCTCAATCTCAACAAGCTCAAGCTCTGCTCCTGCAAGATTCATGTTAGCAGGCAAAATATCAACATTTTTAAACTTACTTGTTTTTATAACATCCTTTGCTTTTGAATCATTTATAAGAATATCATAGGCAGAAGATTGAAGTTGCCTTTTCTCCACTCCCATACCGCTGGTTGCATTGCCTTGTGGGTCAATATCAACTAAAAGCACCTTTTTGCCTTTGGCTCCAACTGCGGCAGCAAGGTTAACAGCTGTTGTGGTTTTTCCAACTCCGCCCTTTTGATTAACTATCGCTATGGTTTTACCCATTTTAACATTCCCTTCCTACAATGCGTTTAAAATAAACACATATCAATAACCTATTATTATAACTGTAATATTGTATCATAATTTTATATGTTTTTAAAGTACTTTTTAGATGTTTCACGTGAAACATAAACATATTTTCTGTGATTTATACTTTATTCTACATACATATTTCTTTGTTTACACATTGTATATGGTGTGATATAATAATTTTACTTTGGAATTTATTTCATGCAATGTTAAATATTAACTTCACATAAAAGTTTTATACTTGTCTTGTGAAGCAATGATACGGAGGTGAAATTAATTTATGTATACAATTGATGCCGATTGTTTATATTTGCCCGCAGGAATAATATGGTTGCTATGGTTAATATGGAAAATCTTCTTCTCAAAAAAGAAAAAAACAGCTAAACGGCTAATTTTAAATACACTTGCTTTTGCTTATATTATTATGGTATTTGGAGTAACAATCTTCCCTATTCAAAATCACCCTCTACCATTTCCAATGGGGCATAATTTTATGCCGTTCAATTCAATAATTGAAGTGGCTACAACAATGCCAACATCAATAGCAATAAAACAACTTGCAGGAAATGTAATAATGTTTTTACCCTTTGGATTTCTTGTTTCGTTCTATACAAAGAAATATAAGTTTATAAAGTGTATGTTTTACGCAATTTTGTTTTCTGTTTTAATTGAATTCCTTCAATTCATTCTTGGTGAAACATTTGTTGGCTCACAGTATCGTGTAGTTGATATTGATGATGTTATTCTTAACTTGCTTGGTGCTATTATTGGATTTGGTATATTTAAAATCACACCACATTTCATAAAAGACCCATTTTTACCACAAACACAAAGACAAAGAATGCAAGTATATAGACCAGAGATAGTATCAAAAAAGCGACCATAACGGTCGCTTTTCTTTTTGTTTCATGTCAAACAAGATAATGTTTTCATAATCTAAGCCAAATACACGAAGTATATAATGTAGCTTTCCTTTATATTTTTTTACTGCGTTCACAATGACATAATCTTGTAATCCATTGCATAAAAACCAACTCGAAGCCTACTGGAAGGTGGTCACGGGGGGAAACCGACCGAAAGCGAGCAGAGGGTTTCTCCAGTGTCGCCTTTCTTTGGTACATTTCTTTGGAGAGCAAAGAAATGAGCATGAATAAACTTGTCTATAAAAGGAAAAAGCGACCGCAATGGTCGCTTTTTCCTTGAGATGTGGGATGTGAAAGAGAAATAAAAACAGGAAAATTGGTAGGGGGATATATCAAATGCCCTATTGAGCACTTAATAACTTATTCAGGCTGTGTGTTTTCCGCCAGGCTTAACAACAATGTCGCCAGCTTTTGGAATTCTCACAACATACTCTATGTATTCATCAGTCTCACTTTTTACACTGTCTGCATCGATACCCGCCTTACGCATAGTATCAACAGCGTGATTAAGAGTGTTTATAAAAATGCGTACATCTTTAAAAAGCTTAATAGTAGGGCGTTTTCCACCCTCTTGCCTATTAAGAATTTGCTTAATAAGCTTGTCCGTTTCCTGCACGTTAAGGTGCCTGTCAACGATAATGCTTAATGCTCTGTCTATCTGAAGTTCATCTTTAAGGCTAAGCAATGCTCTTGCATGGCGTTCAGTAAGCCTTGCAGCACTTATCTTTATTCTCTGCTGCTCAGTAAGCTTTAACAGCCTAAGCTTGTTAGAAAGCGTTGATTGTGCCTTTCCAAGGTTTTTAGATGCCTCTTCTTGGCTCATATTATATTCTTTCATTAGTTTTTCAATTGCGAGTGCCTCTTCAAAAAAGTCTAAATCTTGGCGTTGTAAATTTTCTATCAAACCATAGAGAGCAGACTTTCCATCATCAATTTTCATTAATATACAAGGGATTCTGGCAAGTCCAACCATCCTTGCAGCACGCAATCTGCGTTCGCCTGCAACCAGCTCATATGTATTGTCTTTTAATTGACGCACACTGATAGGCTGGATAATTCCGTTTTCTCTTATGCTTTGTGCAAGACTCTCCAACTCATCGTAGTCAAAATGCCTTCGTGGCTGATTAGGATTTGGTTTAATCTCGGACTGTGGAATCAAAATTATTTGTCCGCCCGCTTTTATCTTTGATTGACTTTTCAACATTATCACTCCTCCGACTCGGGATTTGTTTGCGTAAAAAAATACGCTGTGCTTGTCCCGCAAAAACAGAATAGCACAGCATATTCAAAAAATCCACAAAATAAAATCGTAGTTTTTCTCTATTATTTTCCCCAAAATCGCATTATAACAAAGGATTTTTTGCGATTTGTGCTGAAGCTCTGGGGTACTTTGGCGAAGTTTGCGATATTTTTCTAACAATTATTATGTTTCGCTCACCGCAAGCTTCAAGCATAAATTCCTCAATTTTGCAAAATTCTCCACCAAGCGTCTTAATAGCGCCTTTTGCATTTTCAAGCTCATCCCTTGCTCCGGTAGCTTTTAGTGGAGCAAAAACTCCACCAACCTTTGCAAAAGGCAAGCAATATTCGCTCAAATCTCGCAAATTTGATACTGCACGAGCAGTAACAACATCAAATTGTTCCCTATACTCTGGCAATCTTCCTGCCTCTTCCGCCCTTGAATGCACAATTGTTGCACTAAGTCCAAGTTCAGACAAAATAGTTTCTATTACATTTAACTTCTTTTTTGTGCCGTCGAGCAAGGTCACATCAAGATTTGGTTTAGCAATAAGCAACGCAACACCAGGTAAACCAGCACCAGTTCCAACATCAATAAGCTTTGTATCGTCCTTTATCTCTATACAATTAAATAGCATAAGACTATCAACAAAGTGTTTGTGCACAATTTCATCAGGCTCTGTAATAGCAGTTAAATTGATTTTTTCATTCCACTCAATAAGCAACTGGGCATATTTATCAAACCTATCAAGTGCCAAATCATCAAGCTGAATACCCTCTTGTGATGCTGTTTGCTTTAAAAGTTCCTTGGAGATTGTCATTTTTTATTCTCCTTTTCAAGATAAATAAGCAAAACAGATACATCAGCAGGGCTAACCCCCGAAATTCTGCTTGCTTGCCCAACATTTGCAGGGCGAATTTTTTCTAGCTTTTCCTTTGCCTCCAGCCTAAGTCCAGAAATTTTAGCATAGTCTATATCCTGTGGCATTTCCTTGCACTCAAGCCTACGCATTTCATCAATCTGTGCTTGCTGGCGTTTTATATATCCCTCGTACTTTATTCCTGTTTCAACCTGCTCAAATATTTCGTTTGACAACTGTGGTCTGTCTTTATCAAACGGCGTAAGTACTTCATAATTGAGTTGTGGACGCTTTAAAAGCTCTGTCATTCTTACTCCGGTTTCAATTGGTGATGTTTCACGTGAAACAAGCACTTCATTTAACTCTTTAGTAGGCGAAATAACCACAGCCTGTACCCTTTTCTTTTCCTTTTCTATAAGTTCACACTTTTTCAAAAACTTTTGATATCGTTCCTCAGAAATAAGTCCAATTTCGTGTCCAATCTCTGTAAGCCTAATGTCTGCATTATCATGGCGTAAAATCAAACGATATTCAGAGCGAGAAGTCATCATTCTATATGGATCAGAACAGCCCTTTGTAACCAAATCGTCCACAAGTGTGCCAATATATGAGCTTGCCCTGTCCAAAACAAGTGGCTTTTTGCCCATTATCTTGTTGGCAGCGTTAACTCCAGCAACAAGTCCTTGTGCTGCCGCTTCTTCGTATCCACTGGATCCATTAAATTGACCAGCACCAAAAAGTCCGTCATAATCCAAAAATTCAAGGCTAGCCTTTAATGCAAGCGGATCAACACAATCATATTCAATTGCATATGCCGTTCTTATAACCTCAATGTTTTCAAGCCCTGGTATAGTTTTTAAGAAAGCAAGCTGAACATCTTCAGGCAAAGACGACGAAAGCCCCTGCATATACATCTCCTGCGTGTTTAACCCACATGGCTCAATAAATATCTGGTGCCTTAGCTTGTCTGCAAAACGCACAATTTTATCCTCAATACTTGGGCAATAACGAGGGCCAACGCCCTCAATTTTTCCACCATACAGAGGCGAACGATGCAAATTCTCAAGAATAACCTTTTTTGTATCCTCATTTGTATAAGTGATATGGCAAACCGCCTTGTTACAAGGCTCTACAGGCGATTCAAAAGAAAAAACAACAGGATTGTCATCTCCATTTTGTACCTCCAAAGCAGAAAAATCAATACTTCTACGGTTAACTCTGGAGGGAGTTCCTGTTTTAAAGCGTCGTGTAGGCAAACCTAGGTCCTTAAGCGACGTTGCAAGAGCATTTGATGGAAACATTCCGTCAGGACCGCTTTCATATGAAACATCACCAACATAAACACGTCCACCAAGAAATGTTCCAGTGGCAAGAATAACGCATTTGGCACAATAAACAGCCTCAAGCCTTGTTTTAACCTGCCACAAGCCGTCATCACGCTTTGATAAATCCATTATTTCAGCTTGTTTTAAATCAAGATTTTCTTGCATCTCCAAGCAATTTTTCATATATGCGGAATATTCTCTGCGATCTATCTGTGCTCTTGGGCTGTGAACAGCAGGACCTTTTCCAAGATTAAGCATGCGGCTTTGAATCATAGTTTTATCCGTAGCTTTTGCCATTTCGCCTCCAAGAGAGTCAATTTCTCGCACCAAATGCCCCTTAGAAGTGCCCCCAATAGAAGGATTACACGGCAAATTGCCAACCCAATCCGCATTTATTGTAAATATGCAGGTTTTACAGCCAAGGCGTGCAGAAGCAAGAGCAGCTTCAATTCCCGCATGACCTGCTCCAATGACTATAACCTCGTATTGTTTTGCAAAGTATTCCATATTTTTCTCCCAAAAATAAATTGTTGCTATTAATTATTATAAATACAATATAACACTTATAACAGATGCAAATGCTTTTATATCAAAACATTAAATATTGCTATTTTCCAACACAAAAGTTTTCAAAAACCTTGTCAACAACGGCTTCACTCGCCTTTTGGCCCGTCATTTCAAGCAAAGCTTCAATAGCTCCATCAGTACTAACATTAATAGCGTCCATTGTAAGCCCACTTTCAATAGCAAAAATTGCTTCATTAACACATTCAATTGCTCGTTTGCAACAATTTCTTTGCCTTTCTGTTGCAAGCATTGCGGCAGATGTGTCAATTTGCTCTGTTCCAAGGACAGTTTCAATAGCTTTTCTAAGCTCTTCATAGCCCTGAGAATTAACAGCTGAGATAAAAACACAATGCTTTACAAATAATTTTATCTGTTGTTCATCAAAAACAAGTTGTAAATCCGTTTTATTTATAACAGCTATACTATTTTTATTCTTACAAAGCTCTAAAAGCTCATTATCTTCATCATTAAGTTGCTCTGATGCATCAAAAACAGCAATTACAAGCCCCGCACGAGCAAGCTTTTTCTTTGCTCTGTCAATTCCAATACTCTCAACAGGGTCATCACTGTTGCGAATTCCCGCAGTGTCCGCAAGCCTTAGAACAACATTGCCAATTCTAACTGTTTCCTCAATAATATCTCGAGTTGTTCCTGCAAAGGATGTTACAATGGAACGCTCTGTGCCAAGCAACATATTCATTAAAGTAGATTTTCCAACATTTGGACGGCCAACAATAACAGTCTCAACACCTTGAGTTATTGCTTGACCAGCATCAAAATTTAAAAGCAAATCCTCAAGCTCTTTTTTTGCGTTATTATAATCCGCAAGTAAAGAGTTAAAATCAAGTTCCTCTATCTCCTCATCAGGGTAATCAACCCATGCCGACATATGTGCGGCAGCAGACAAAAACACATGAGTAATATTGTTTATTTTTCTGCTCAACGCTCCATCCAAAGCATTGAGTGCAGCAGATGCCGCCTGCTCACCGTGAGCACCAATAATATTCATTACAGATTCCGCTTCGGTTAGGTCAATTCGACCATTCAAAAATGCTCGTTTTGTAAATTCCCCTGCCTGTGCAGCCCTTGCTCCCTGCTCTAAAATTACTCTTAAAACACGCTGCATAACAAAAAGACCGCCATGGCAAGAAAATTCAACAACATCTTCGCCCGTATAGCTTTTTGGAGCCCTAAAAACCAGTGAAATTGCCTCGTCTACAGCCAATTGCTTGTCCATAATCATACCATAAGTTGCATGGTAACCCTGTAATTGGCTCAGAGAGAGCTTGTTTTTCGCCTTAAAAACCTTATCAGCAATCTCTATTGCTCTGCTACCAGATATTCTAACAATTCCAATACCTCCTGCGGCGTTTGGAGTTGCTATTGCGGCAATTGTATCCTGCATTTTTTCACCTGCGTTTCTGTAATTTATAATATAATTTTTCCTAAACTTAAAAATTAATATACAATAATAATTTAAAAATAAAAGTTATAAGTTAAAGTTAAACACCAAAATATTTTTCAACATTTTCCGTCAATTTTATTCGTAGTTATAATATCACATTTTCAGTTATAAATCAAAATTTTTAACTGTTTAAATTATTAGTAAAAGATTAAAATTGTAGATGCGTTCTCCCCTACATATCTTTTTAATAATGAAATATATTATAAAACTACTATATAAAAACATAAGCTAAAAGGTCGGTATAAACCGACCTTTTAATATACAAATATTATTTATTTGTTTATTTCGATTTTGCCGTAAAGAGATGTTCCAGCTGCATCAGTTTTTGGTTCTCTCTGTGGTGTAGAGGGCTCATATTTTGGACGTACATCACGGCGATTGTTATTATTTGGTCTGCCGTCTCTGCTGTTTGAACCACGACTTTTATTGTTGTTATTATAACCGCCCTTTTTATATCCGTTTCTTTGAGCAGGTCTACTTCCACCTTCAGGAGTTATAATAACTCTGCGTTCAGCATCAATACCAACAGAATGTGAAGATACACCATTCATCTCTGCGATAACTGTATGAACAATACGACGTTCAAACGGATTCATAGGCTCAAGAGAAACATTTTTGTTGTACTTAATAACACGAAGTGCACTCTTGCGTGCAATGTCTCTAAGAGTGTTTTCTCTCTTCTGACGATAATTACCTATATTGATAGAAACACGGATATAATCGTCATCTGATTTTCCTCTGTTTGCAACAAGACGAACAAGATATTGGATAGAATCAAGTGTTTCTCCACGTCTACCAATTATCAAGCTATAATCCTCTTCACAAAGAATGCTAAGATAATTTTCTCCACCCTGCTCAGAAATCTCGATTGTGGGATTTGAAAGTCCCATTCCTTTAATAATTTTAAGAAGATAATCGTGTGCCTTTTTAACTGTCTCTGGTGCATTTTCAAGAGCAATTACTTTTGCAGGTTCAACTGGTTCTTCTTTTTTAACAGGTTCTTGTTTTTTTTGTGCTGATGGAGCATCTTTTTTTTCTTTTTCTAATACTGGCGCAGGTTTTTCTTCCTTTGCTTCATAAAATGCTCTTACCTTTGCTGGTGAGCCACCAAAAAGACCAAAAGTCTTCTTTACTGGCAATTGCAAAACCTCAAAATTGACATCTGCCTCTTTAGGAGCTGCAAGTGCTATAACAGCGGCCTCTTGAGCTTCTTCAACGGTTATTCCCGTTCCAAGTGCTTCCTTTAACATAATTTAAATCTCCTAACCTGCCAATATTATGACAGTATATATTGATAAACCGCTCAAAATAATTATTAAAAGATATAAGAGTAATAGAAGATATAAAGCGGTTTATATTCTAAAATTGAAATTAGTTCTCACCATTAAGAATTTTTGTATTAACCTTTACAGACTCTTCTTTTGAAACACGAATTGCAGTTTCCCCAACCATAATCTTTGCCAAAACTTTTTGTGGGCTGTGAGTGTGGTTAAGAACAAGCATTTGAATGAATGAAAGCAAGCTATTGAGTGCCCAATACATACCGATTCCGACTGGGAATGTATAAGCAAGCCAAAGTGACATAAATGGCATAAAGATAAATGTACAACCCATTGCTGGATTCTTTGCCATTTCAGGATTCATTTTTCTCTGTCTAATAAAGCTATAAATAGTTGTAAGCATTGCAAATGCAAATGAAACAAAAGGTACAATTATAAGCATTTTTGAAGCACCAGGATCATTAGGTGACGAACCAAGTGGCATTCCAAAAATTGTAAAGTCAAAACTATGAATTTTCTCATAAATATCAGCACTTACTTTTGGTAATGCTTTTTGAATATCATCAATATTCTGCAAAGCTTTTATTTCAAAAAGCCTTTGATTTTTAGTACCGTCAAGAAAACCAAGGTCTTTAGCTGATTTTATAAAAAGATTTATTGTATCAGTTGGAATTTTAAGAATATATGAGAGTGGTTTATAAATTGCTCCATAAAGACCGATAATAATTGGCATCTGTATGAGAAGTGGCACACATCCACCAGTCATAGAGCTGTAGCCCTCCTTTGCGTAAAATGCCTGCATTTCTTCATTAAGTTTTTGCTGGTCACCGGCATGTTTTTTTCTAATTTTATCAAGCTTTGCACGTGTACGCTGTGACTTAGCCTGAGTTTTTTGTTGACTTATTGAACTTGGCAAAAGAATAAGCTTTGCCAAAATAGTAAATACAACAAGAGCAACTGCATAGTTATTGTTAAATATCTGGTAAAAAAAGCCAAGAATCATTCCAAACGGGTATGAAATTATATCATAAAAATTAGTCATTCATTCCCCTCCTTATAAACATCAGTAGTATTCTTTTTTCTCTGGAACAGGGTCATAACCGCCACTTGTTAGCGGACTGCAACGAATTAACCTCCACAAGGTAAGAGCAGAACCCTTAACTACGCCAAAACGCTCAAAAGCTGTTACAGCATATTGAGAACAGGTAGGATAAAACTTGCACATCGCAGGAGTTTTAGGAGAAATTTTGCGACGGTAAAAGTTAATTATAAGAATTATAAATTTTTTAATCATTTTATGACACCTGCCAGCTTAAGCTGATCATGCATAATTTTTGAAATCTGCGTACTTTTAAGACTTCTTGTTCGCACTCTTGAAACAAAAACAATATCAAAATTACCTTCAACTTCATTGCAAATATCTGCATATGCAGATCTAATAATCCTTCTTGAACGATTACGCTCAACAGCATTACCAATTTTTTTGCTTGAAGTTATTCCTATACGACAAATTCCCGCACGGTTTTTTAACACATAGGTTACCAGTGCAGGATTTGTATATGACCGACCTCTTGAATAAAGTCGGCGAAAATCTGTATTGCGGTTTAATGTAACTATTTTCGGCAAGATAATCTTCCGTTCTCAATTATTACACAAACAAATTAAGCAGAAAGTATTTTTCTGCCCTTAGCTCTGCGGCGAGCAAGAACCTTGCGGCCGTTTCTGTCAGCCATTCTTTTTCTAAATCCATGTTCCTTACTGCGATGACGCTTTTTGGGTTGAAAAGTTCTTTTCATAAAAATATCCCCCCGTTCACTGATTTTTGTATATCAATAATCAGCTATCTGTTATTGATTATTTAATGTGTGCAAATCTGTCTTGCAGAGGGTTATTATATAATACTATTATCTGTTATGTCAATGCCCATTTGTAAATATTCTATTAATTTTTTAGTCTTATTTGTAATTTGTTGCATAAAATCTGCGACAAACCAACTTTTTTTGCCTATAAGTGAAAAGGTTTCTTAATGTGAAAGAATTTTACAAAAAATATTGCTAAAAATATAGATAAAAACAGCAATAGTTTTATTATATAAAATTCAAATTTTTATGTATTAATATATTTAGTAATGATATATTACATAATAAATATTTATACTATAATAAAACTTTTTCCACAGAAACCATTTTAAATGTTGAAAGTGAAAGGGTTTTGTGGTAGAATTTATGAGATTAGAAAGATATTATAATCAACGGGTAAATGGGGATTATTTTAACATTTATGGGCCGTTGCAATGCGTTGTGGATGCATTAAAAAGAGAGAAAATTTTAAATAATGAAAGAACAGGGGAGCATAAATTAATGGAATCATATTTGGAGCTTTGGCAAATTGTTCGTGAGTATTGCAAATCTCATGTAACAGAAACTGTATACAATCTTTGGCTTGCACCGCTTGAGCTTGTAAGTTTTGAAGAAAATAAGGTTGTACTTTCTGTTAGTGAATTTAAACGCAATATCATAAAAAATAAATTTTTGTCACTTCTTGATGAAGCTTTTGAAAATACTCTTGGTTTCAAAACTGAAATACAAATAATAACACCTGATTCTTCAATTTTAGAAGATAAACAAGAAAAAAAGAAAAAAGTAGATGAAAGCTTTAATAAATATGATTTTACGTTTAATACATTTATTGTAGGCTCTTCAAACAAATTTGCACACGCAGCAGCACAAGCAGTTGCTGCAACTCCTGGTCAAACCTATAATCCTCTTTTTATTTATGGTAATTCAGGACTTGGTAAAACCCACCTTTTAAATGCCATTTGTTATGAAATAAAAACTAACAATCCAGATTCAAAAATTATATATACAAGCGGTGAAGATTTTACAAACGAGCTTGTAAGCAGTATTCAAAACAGAACAATGGCTGATTTTCATAACAAATATCGCACAGTTGATGCATTATTAGTTGACGATGTTCAATTTATTGGTGGTAAGATTCAAACGGAGGAAGAGTTCTTTCACACATTTAATACACTTGCACAAGCAAATAAACAAATTGTTTTAACATCTGATAGACCACCAAAAGAAATTCAAACTTTGGAAGATAGAATCAGAACTCGTTTTGAATCAGGACTTTTGGCAGACATTCAGCCACCCGATATTGAAACAAGAATGGCTATTATTCGCAGAAAAGCAGATTTACTTAATATTAATCTTCCCGATGATGTTGTTCAATATTTAGCAGAAAAAATCAAAAATAACATTCGTCAGCTTGAAGGTGCCGTTAAAAAGCTTAACGCTTATTATACAATTGACGGACATGCACCTTCAATTATTCTTGCTCAAAAAGCTATTAAAGATATTACAAGTGACAGCCAGCCTGTTCCTGTTACCATTGAAAAAATTTTGGGTGAAGTTTCAAGAACATATGGAACAACAATTGATAATATTCGTTCAGACAAACGTAATTCAAATATTTCAAAAGCAAGGCAGGCAGCAATGTATATAGTCCGTGAAGTTACAGGGCTTTCAATGGAACAAATTGGTGCAGAATTTGGAAATAAGCACCATTCAACCGTTATTTATAATATAAGGGAAGCAGAAAAAGATATTAATTCAAATCCGAATATAAAAGCTACAATTCATGACATTATAAACAATGTTCGTGAAAAATAGTTTTCCACATTTTTATTGTTAATTAACAATGAGTTTTCCACATTTTCCATATCAAAGATTTCTTAAAATAGTTTTTAACATTTTTATAAACATTAACTTAACAAGTAAAATTATCCAAAATTCAAGTGTTTATAAAGCTTGTCAGAGTTTTCCTCAAATTCCGCACCCTCTAATAATAATACTATAAATATTTTTTAGTTATCTTTGTTTATTTAAAACATGGAGGTAAAAAAATGAAAATTATATGTAACACAGAAGCACTGTGTGACGTTTGTCAAAATGTTCAAAGAGCCGTATCTTCAAAAACATCAATTCCAGCTATAGAAGGAATTCTTTTAAAAGCAATAGGAAATGAACTTTTGCTTACAGGATATGATTTAGAAGTTGGTATAAATACTTCTATTGAAGCAAAGGTAGAAGAGCAAGGAAGTATAATAATAAATGCAAGAATACTTTGTGATATATTAAAAAAGCTTCCAGGTGAAAAAGTAATTATAGAAGCTGATGAGCGTCAGCTATGCATTATAAAATGTGGAGAAGTTGAATATAAGCTTGTTGGCATTGCTGCTGATGAGTATCCTGAACTTCCAACAGTTTCTGGTGGTTATCCAATTATAGTTGAATGTGATATTTTAAAAGAAATGATAAAGCAAACAATTTTTGCTGCTGCTGTTAATGATGCAAAAATTGTTCATACTGGGCTTAAATTTGAAATAACAAGAGGAAAAATAAAAATAATTGCTGTTGATGGATTTAGGCTTGCTATTAGAACTGAAAATATCAAATATTCTGGCGAAGATATGTCATTTATAGTTCCTGCAAAAACTCTTTCAGAAGTTACAAAACTTATGGAAACTAATGATGTTGTTTCTATGAATGTTGGTAAAAGGCATATTATTTTTGAAATTGGTAATTACAGCATTATTTCAAGATTACTTGATGGTGAATTTTTAGATTATAATTCAGCAGTTCCAAAAAGTCTTACAACAGAGATTAAAGTTAACGTTAGAATGCTTATTGAAAGTATTGAAAGAACATCTCTTTTGATAACAGATAGGCTAAAAAGTCCTCTTCGTTGTATTTTTGAAGATAATATTATTAAAATTTCAACTGTTACAACACTGGGAATGGCAAACGACAAGGTTTTTGCACAAATTGAAGGCAATCGTGTTGAAATTGGATTTAATAATAGATTTTTAATTGATGCACTTAAGGCATGTGGCGTTGAGGACGTAAAAATTAAACTTAACGGTGCTCTTTCTCCTATTATTGTTGTTCCAACAGATGAAGAAGATGAAAGTTTCTTGTTCCTTGTTCTTCCTGTGAGGTTAAAGAATGAAAATTAAAAAAGTTAAAGCAAAAGTACAAATAAGAGAACCAAAAATATTAAACATAAATGGCGATATTATTCCTCTTGATAGTGCTTTAAAGTTTGCTGGAGTTGTTGGCACAGGTGGTCAAGCAAAAATAATTATTCAAGCAGGCGAAGTAAAACTTAATGGAGAAATTTGTGATAAGCGTACCAAAAAGTTAAGAAATGGTGACCAGTTCGAATTTGAAAATAAACTTTATGAGGTGCGTACCCATGAGGGTGAACTCGCTCAAAGCAACTGATTATAGAAATATAAAAAGCCTTGAGATTTTTCCGTGTGAAAATGTTAATATAATTTATGGTGAAAACGCACAAGGAAAAACAAATCTTTTAGAAAGCATTTGGCTTTTTACTGGTTGTCGTTCTTTTCGTGGCTCAAAGGAGCAGGAGTTTATTAAATTTGACAGTACATTTGCATCACTTAATATTGGCTTTTTTGGAAATGGTAGAGAGCAATGTGCAAAAATTAAAATAGAAGATAAACGACGTGCAGAATTAAATGGAGTTTCTCTTTCATCTGTTTCAAAGCTTATTGGTGAATTTTTTGCTGTTGTTTTTGCTCCAACTCATCTTTCGCTTGTTAAGGAAGGACCCGCACAAAGAAGAAAGTTTTTAGACATTGCATTGTGCCAGCTAAAACCACGGTATGCAAATGCATTAACTCAATATAATCGTGCGATTTTGCAACGAAATGCATTACTTAAAGATATTACTTATCACAGTGAGCTGTTAGATACTTTAGAAATATGGGATGACAAATTGTGTACTCTTGGAGCTGTTATAACGGCTGAGAGAATTAAATATATAAAACGGCTTGAACCATTTATTGAAGAAATTTATGGCGGAATTTCAAATGGCAGAGAAATTATGAAAGCTTCATATTTAACTCAAACACAACTTGTTGCAAATATTGAAACAGAATTAAAACAAGAACTTTTACAGCAATTTAAATTATCAAGAAAACAAGATATTTTTAGCGGAAGCACAAGTATAGGTCCGCATCGAGATGATCTAAATATAGAAATTAATGGGCTTTTGGCTCGTAGCTTTGGCTCACAGGGTCAGCAGCGTTCCTGTGCATTGGCCTTAAAGCTTGCTGAAGCTGAAATTATAAAAAGCATAACAGGTGAACAGCCTGTAGCTCTGCTTGATGATGTTATGAGTGAACTTGATAACATACGGCAGGATTATATATTAAACCACATTGAGGACAGGCAGGTATTTATAACTTGCTGTGAACCTTCAGCACTTTTAAAAATGAGTGGTGGTAAAGCTTTTGAATTGAAAGAGGGTGCTCTATGTACCTGCATTTAGGACAAGATACTGTCGTTTCCTTTGACGAAATAATTGGCATTTTTGATTTAGATACCACAACGGTTTCAAAAATTAGCCGAGATTATTTAACAAAGGCACAAAAAAGCGGCAAAGTGGTAAATGTATCAACAGAATTGCCAAAATCCTTTGTGTTGTGTAAAAAAAAGGACGGCAATAAAAAGGTTTATATTTCTCAAATTTCTTCAACAACATTGTTCAAAAGAGCAAAAGAAGCATACGGATTTTAAATAAAATCTGTATTAGAAGAAAAGTTTGTTAACGGAGGTTTTTTGCATTGGATATTCAGAACTCCAATTTAGAAGAAATGGACACTCATGTAACCGAAGCTTATGACGCGAGTCAAATTCAGGTTCTTGAGGGTTTAGAAGCAGTTAGAAAACGACCTGGCATGTATATCGGTTCAACAGGACCGAGAGGACTTCATCACCTTGTTTATGAGATTATTGATAACTCCATAGATGAGGCACTTGCAGGTTTCTGCACACATATTGAAGCAAAAATTCTGCCGGGGGATATAATAGAAGTCAGAGATAATGGCCGTGGTATTCCAGTTGGATTAAATGAAAAATTGGGAATGTCAACTGTTACCGTTGTTTTGACTGTTTTGCATGCAGGCGGTAAATTTGGCGGCAGTGGATACAAAGTTTCGGGCGGTTTACATGGCGTTGGTTCCTCTGTTGTTAATGCATTGTCTGAGTGGCTTGAGGTTGAGGTTTCTCAAAATGGCCATGTTTATAGTCAAAGATTTGAGCGTGGTAACGCAATTGGCGAGCTTAAAGAGATTGGTGACACTAATGACAGTGGTACATTAATTAGATTTAAGTCTGACCCAGAAATATTTACAGAAACTACTGTTTATGAATTTGAAATACTTCAAAAAAGGCTTCGTGAGCAGGCATTTTTAAATGCTGGACTTTCAATATCTCTTACAGATTTTAGAGATGAAGACAATATTATAAAAGAAGAATATTGCTATGACGGTGGAATTTCATCTTTTGTAAGTTTTGTAAACACCAGTAGGGGACTCTCACCGCTTCACAACGAGCCAATATCTTTTTCTGCCGTAAAAGATGATAGAAGCGTTGAAATTGCAATGATGTATAACGATAGTTATAACGAAATTATGTTAAGCTTTGCAAACAATGTTCGTACTATTGATGGTGGTACTCACGAAACAGGATTTAAAACCGCACTTACCAGAGTTTTTAACGACTATGGAAGAAAGTACGGCATATTAAAAGATAATGATAAAAACCTTTCAGGCGAAGATGTGCGTGAAGGGTTAACAGTAGTTATCAGTGTTAAGCTTACAGAAGCACAGTTTGAAGGACAAACAAAGGGTAAGCTTGGAAATACAGACATAACACCACTTGTTTCAAAAGCAGTTTATGACAAGCTGATGACATATTTTGAAGAGAATCCAGCAATTGCTCGTGCAATTTATGGAAAAGCACTTGATGCTTCAAGAGCAAGAGAAGCAGCAAGAAGAGCAAGAGATTTGGCTCGTCGTAAAGGAGTACTTGAAAGTAACTCTCTTCCAGGTAAGCTTGCAGACTGTACAGAGAGAGATGCAAAACTTACAGAAATCTACATAGTAGAGGGAGATTCTGCGGGAGGTTCTGCAAAGGCAGGACGAGACAGAAAATATCAGGCTATACTTCCTCTTTGGGGAAAGATGCTTAATGTTGAAAAAGCAAGGCTTGACAAGGTTATAGGCAACGAAAAGCTTATGCCTGTTGTTACTGCACTTGGAACAGGAATAGGCGACGAATTTAGCTTGGAAAAACTTCGTTACCACAAAATAGTTATAATGGCGGATGCCGATGTCGACGGTGCGCATATCCGCACATTGTTGCTCACATTCTTTTTCCGTTATATGCGTCCACTTATTGATGAGGGACATATTTATATTGCACAACCACCACTCTTCAAAGTTTCAAAGGGCAAAAAACATTTTTATGCCTTTTCAGACGAAGAAAGAGATAGCTATATAAAAGAGCTTGAAGGCAGCTGTGATATACAGCGTTACAAAGGTCTTGGTGAAATGGATGCCCAACAGCTTTGGGAAACTACAATGGATCCCGAATATCGTACAATGTTGCGTGTAACTCTGGAGGATGCAATTGAGGCAGATGAAACCTTCTCAATCCTTATGGGAGATAAGGTTGAACCACGCCGTGAGTTTATTGAGAAAAACGCAAAGTATGTTCAAAATCTGGATATTTAAGAAAAATTTATTTTTATATTTTTCAATAGTTAATAACTATAAATATCCCATATAAGAGGTTGGTTAAAATGAATTTTGAAGACCAGAAAATTATAAATGTTGATATTAACAAGGAAATGAAAAAATCATTTCTTGATTATTCAATGTCTGTTATTATGGCAAGAGCATTGCCAGATGTTAGGGACGGTTTAAAGCCTGTTCACAGAAGAATTCTTTATACAATGCATGAAAATTCACTTTTCCCGGAAAAAGCGTACAGAAAGTGTGCTGACACCGTTGGTTCTGTTTTGGGACGTTATCATCCACATGGTGACGCATCTGTTTATGATGCAATGGTAAGACTTGCACAGGACTTCTCAATGAGATATATGTTGGTTGACGGCCATGGTAACTTCGGTTCTGTGGATGGTGACCCACCTGCTGCATACCGTTATACAGAGTCAAAAATGAGCAAAATTTCAATGCATATGCTAACAGATATAGATAAGGAAACAGTCGATTTTATAGGAAACTATGATGACAGATTAAAAGAGCCTACTGTTTTGCCTTCACGCTTTCCAAACCTTTTGGTAAACGGTTCAACGGGTATCGCTGTTGGTATGGCAACAAATATTCCACCTCATAACCTTCATGAGGTTATTGACGGAATGTGTGCACTTATTGATAATCCTGATATTGAGCTTGCTGAGCTTATGGAATATATTAAAGGTCCTGATTTTCCAACAGCAGGCATAATAATGGGCAGAAGTGGAATAAGAGCAGCATATGCAACGGGCAGAGGCAAAGTTATTGTTCGTGCTCGTGCAGAAATTGTAGAAAATAAAAACGGCAGATTTGCAATAAATGTTTCCGAACTTCCTTATCAGGTAAATAAGGCAAGGCTTATTGAAAATATTGCAGAGCTTGTTAAAGATAAGAGAATTGAAGGCATTTCTGACATTAACGATTATTCGTCAAGAGAAGGAATGCATATGGTTGTCGACCTTAAGCGTGATGCAAATCCGCAAGTTGTTTTGAATCAGCTTTATTCATACACACAAATGCAAACAACTTTTGGTGTTATTATGCTTGCAATTGTAAACGGCGAGCCAAAGATTTTAACACTCAAGGATACGTTGAAGCATTACATCAAATTCCAATGCGGTGTTATAACAAGGCGTACACAGTACGAACTTAGAAAAGCACAGGAAAGAGCACATATTCTTGATGGTTTGATGATAGCTCTCGACTTTATTGACGAAGTTATAAATATTTTGAGAAAGTCTCCAGACCAGCCAACAGGTAAAGCACGATTAATGGAGCGTTTTGGTCTTGATGATATTCAGTCACAAGCAATTGTTCAAATGCGTCTTGGTCAGCTTACAGGGCTTGAAAGAACCAAGATAGAGGACGAGCTTGCAGCACTTAAAGAAAAAATTGCACACTTCCTTGAAATTTTGGGTAATCATGATATGGTTCTGCAAATAATAAAGGATGAAGCAATGGCAATCAAAGAAAAATTTGGTGACGAGAGAAGAACAGAGATTTTAAATATCAGTGGCGAAGTTGATATTGAAGACCTTATTCCTGAAGAGGAATGCGTCTTTACGCTCACAACTTTGGGTTATATTAAGCGTCAGCCAATTGATACCTATCACATTCAAAAGCGTGGCGGCAGGGGAGTTATGGGAATGACTCGTCGTGACGAAGATGTGGCTGAAACTATGTTTACATGTTCAACTCACGAGTTTGTTATGTTCTTTACCAGTACAGGCAGAACTTATAGGCTCAAGGGCTATGAAATTCCTGAAGGAAGCAGAACAAGTAAGGGTATGAACATTGTTAACCTTCTTTCTGTTTCGTCAGAAGAAAAGGTTTCTGCAATGATAAGAGTTCCCGAAATTGAAGGTGACAAGTATCTTTGCATGGTTACCCGCAAGGGAATAATCAAAAGAACAAGGCTTGACGCATATAAAAATGTTCGTAAAAACGGTGTTATTGCTATTAATTTGGACGATGATGACGAGTTGGCATGGGTAAGGCTAACTAACGGCGACGATGATTTGCTGATTGCAACAAAATATGGTATGAGTATCAGATTTAATGAAAATGATGCAAGACCAATCGGCAGAACAGCAAGAGGCGTTAAGGCAATCACTCTTAAAAATGGCGACGAAGTTGTTGGAATGTCAATATTGCGTGAGGGCGGAAAAGTTCTCACAGTTTCCGAAACTGGATATGGAAGACGCAGTGAAATATCTGATTATCGTTTGCAGTCTAGAGGCGGAAAGGGACTTATCAACTATCGAACAAATTCATTTGGTAATGTTGCCGCAATTAAAGTTGTTGATGATGATGATGATATCATAATTATTTCATCAGATGGAATAATAATAAGAATACCTGCACAGCAGATAAGCGTTTTTGCAAGACCTTCAAAGGGAGTAAGAGTAATGAAGGTAAGTGAAAATGAGCTAGTTGCAACTATTTCCCGTACTCCACATGAGGATGAAATTCCAGAAGAAGAATTGAAAGAGGAAAATTCAGAAATAACTGAGCAATCAGAAACAACAGAGCAGACAAATGAAAAAAGCATAGAGACTGAACAGGAACAGGAATAATATACACGCTAAAATTTTTGGGATGTGATTTTAAAAATGGGGAAAGACAAGAACTTAAAGGATGATTTGGATAGCAATAGTTCAAAAAAACCGCAAAATAAAAAGTCAGACAAGTCTGAAAACAATGTGCAAAAAAAGTCAGACAATGTAAATAACAATCAAAAAACAAAAAAAGAAACACAACCGAAGGAAGAAATTTTGCTAAACTCTCCTGAAAAAACGGAGCAAAAAGACAACACGGATAAAAAAGACAATATTGATTTTGATAAGTATTTGCAGCACATTGATGACGAAGAAGAAATAGTCTCAAACAGTGAGTCATCAGAAATGGAAGACATTAGTAGTAAAACAGGCTTTTGGCAAAGGTTTGCGGATTTTTGGAAAAGAAAAGACAATACAGGCAAAAAAATTCTTGTAATAGTTCTTGCAATCCTTCTACTTTTGGTACTAACAGTTGGCGGATATTTTATTTCAAGGTTATCACTTCTTGGAACGAATGCCGACGAAGAACCTGTTACAGTTCAAGAAGATGTAACTTATGAAGACGTTAACTTCTCAATGATGAACGATATAACAGATGCTAATTCGCTTAATGATTTGCTTAAAGAATGGGCAACAAACAAAGGCGAAAAAATGAGCAGTAAAAATGTTGTTAATATTTTGTTGCTTGGAATTGATAGTGCAAGTAATCTTTCAGACTCCATGATTCTTGTATCACTAAACAAAAGCACTAAAAAAATAAATATGGTATCTTTCTATCGTGACAGTTATATTTATATAGCACCAACGTCTGGAAAACCTCGTTTTGGAAAGCTTAATGCAGCTTATGCAACAGGCGGAGCAAAGTGTGTTGTTGAAACCATAGAAAATAACTACAAGATTAAGATTGACGAATATGCCAGCGTTGATTACAACTCGTTCCCAAAGGTTATTAGTGCACTTGGAGGAGTTACTGTAGATGTTAAGGATTATGAAGCCAAATATATGAACAGAGAATATGGCTTTGGACTTAAAGCAGGAACAATTAAACTTAACGGTGAACAAGCATTGAAATATAGCAGAATCAGGCATTCTGATAATGATGGAGATGTTAGCCGTACCCGCAGACAAAGAACAGTTATAACATCAATCATGAATAGCATGAAGAATGCAAGCTTATCCCAGATCGATAACATGATTACAACTTTATTTCCAAACATAAAAACAAGTATGTCCCAATCCCAAGTGCTTAGCTATGGAACACAGGCACTAACTAAGGGCTGGCTTAACTTTGATATGGTTCAGGAAAATATGCCAACAACGGATACAAGCAAAGGCGGATATGTAGGATCACAGTGGGTTTGGATTGCCGATTATCCTGGTGCTGCATATCAGTTGCAAATGTTGCTTTATGGAAAGTCAAATATTAAGCTTGCAGATGATAGAATTTCAGCAATTAAAATTAAGCCAACTACAACAACAAGAGCATACTCTCAAATAGCAACACAACCACAGCAGTCAACAACGAGGTCTTATACAACCACAACAACAAAGCCTGTGGAAAATTCAACAACCACGACTACAACAAAACCAGCAACCACTTCTGACCAAACACCGTCACCATCTAATACAAATCCATCAGAAACAACCACAACAACCCCTTAAAATACAATTATAAATTAGCAAACGGGGAACATCTATATTTTTAAAATTGTAATACAATAAGAATAAACAGAGCTTGCAATGGTATCACCCTTTGATAATTCGCATTAAAATAGCGATAGTCATTTTGGTGCACGGAATGAAAATACTTCATTTCAAAAATCCCATTATTGCAGGCTCTGTTTTTTTTACGATATTTAAAACATATAATAGTACAGTATAAATATTAAAAAAGGAGCTGAATGTATGGCAAAATCCATAAAAACAGCTATAGCAATGCTATTGGCGCTAATTTTAACTTTTTCTCTCACAGCATGTGGAGACAAGGACAAAACTAAAGTAAATGATAAAAACATAAATAGTGAAACAGAAAAAATGAAATTTGATAAGGATTACATAAAAAATAATATGCCTGAAGAATATGAAATTTCTTACAAAATATTATCAAAGGAAGGTACCGGTAAAGATGAAAGTATAACAATAACAATGGCAAAAACAAGCAAGGGCGTTTATTTTAAAACTGATGAATCAGAGCAATTGTTATTAAAGACAGATAAAGGTTATCAGCAGTATAATTATGATAGTGAACAGTCAAAATTTGTTCCCTCAATGGATTACTCAGACCCTAATGCAATTTTTTTTCAAGAGGAAATGATAAATACCTTAACAGCGGCATTTACATGCTATTTTGGTTATTACTCACCATATAAAGATGTTATTAAAAAGTATGGAACAGAAAAAATCTGTGGCAGAAAGTGCACAAAATATAAGTATGACAGCAGTACACTTGGATACAATTTGAAATATGAATTTTGCGTTGATAATGAAACAGGAATTTGTATGAGAAGTATAACAGAGGTTAAAGCAGGTACAGATGTTGCAAGTGCAAACTTTGAATGTACCGGATTTAAAACCTCTGGAGTAGAACTTCCAGCGGTATAATAAAAATAGATGTTTTTTATGGCGGTATGTGTATATACCGCCAATATTTTTTGCTTTGTTATTGTAAACCTCATTTAGAATTGCACTTTTAGAATATTCTTGTTCATTTCTTTGCTCGCCAAAGACAGAGACCAAAGAAAGGCGACACGGGGGAAACCCTCTGTTTGCTTTCAGTCGGTTTTTCTACAAAATCCTTTTTTATAAAACTAATAAAATTATAAAAGCAAACTTATATACAACAAAAAAGCGGTGGAAATCCACCGCTTTAATCATATTAAAAATGTTAAGTTGAAATTATTTTGAAGACTCTTCAATCGCAACAGCACAAGCAACAGTTGCACCAACCATTGGGTTGTTACCCATTCCAATAAGTCCCATCATTTCAACATGAGCAGGAACAGATGAAGAACCAGCGAACTGAGCATCACCGTGCATACGACCCATTGAGTCAGTAAGACCATAAGAAGCAGGGCCAGCAGCAACGTTATCAGGGTGAAGTGTGCGTCCTGTACCGCCGCCAGAAGCAACAGAGAAATAAGCAACTCCGTTTTCCATAGACCACTTTTTATATGTGCCTGCAACAAGGTGCTGGAAACGAGTTGGGTTTGTTGAGTTACCTGTGATAGAAACATCAACGCCCTCAAGCTTCATTATTGCAACGCCTTCAAGAACATCGTTAGCACCAAAGCAACGAACTTTTGCCTTTTCACCATTTGAATAAGCAGTTTCGTTAACGATTTTAAGCTCGCCTGTTGCAAAATCATAATCAGTCTGAACATAGGTAAAGCCGTTGATACGAGAAATAATCATAGCAGCGTCCTTGCCAAGACCGTTAAGGATTACCTGAAGTGGTTCCTTGCGAACTTTGTTTGCAGTACGAGCGATACCGATAGCACCCTCAGCAGCTGCGAAAGATTCGTGACCTGCAAGGAATGCAAAGCACTTTGTCTCATTTTTAAGAAGCATAGCACCAAGATTACCGTGTCCAAGACCAACATCTCTCTGTTCTGCAACAGAACCAGGAACACAGAAAGCCTGGAGACCAATACCAATAGTAGCGGCAGCGTCAGATGCGTTCTTTATACCCTCTTTAAGAGCGATAGCAACGCCAAGAGTATAAGCCCAAACAGCATTTTCAAAAGCGATTGGCTGAACACCCTTTACGATTGCTTCAACATCAATACCATTATCAAGGCAAAGCTGTTTTGCGGCCTCAAGGTCAGCAATACCATATTTTTTAAGACATTCTTCAATTTTGGGCATTCTTCTTTCTTTGCCCTCAAACAACATATTGTTAGACATACAGCTTCTCCTCCTTATTCAACACGCGGGTCGATATATTTAGCGGCATCATCAAATCTACCGTAGTTGCCAACATTGCTCTTATAAGCATCATTTGGAGCAATACCCTTGCGAATATCCTCAAGCATTTTGCCTACACGAACAAATTCGTAACCAATAACTTGACTGTCATCATCAAGAGCCATACGAGTAACATAGCCTTCAGCCATTTCCATATAGCGAACGCCCTTTGCGTTTGTGCTGAACATTGTGCCAACCTGAGAGCGAAGGCCTTTGCCTAAATCCTCAAGTCCAGCACCGATTTCAAGACCGCCCTCAGAAAAAGCGGATTGAGTACGACCATAAACGAGCTGAAGGAACAGCTCACGCATTGCAACATTGATAGCGTCGCAAACAAGGTCAGTGTTAAGGCACTCCAAAAGAGTTTTGCCAGGCAAAATTTCTGCAGCCATTGCAGCAGAGTGAGTCATACCAGAGCAGCCGATAGTTTCAACCAGAGCCTCTTCGACGATGCCATTCTTTATATTAAGCGTAAGTTTGCATGTTCCTTGTTGAGGAGCACACCAACCTATGCCGTGAGAAAGGCCACTAATGTCTTTAATTTCTGTTGCTTTTACCCATTTTCCCTCTTCAGGAATTGGGGCAGGTCCGTGATGTGGTCCTTTTTTAACCACACACATCTTTTCAACCTCGTGTGAATAATTCATTTTACAATCTCCTTTCAGGATGGTTTACCAAATTAAAAAATTACTCAATGGAAAAGCCAGCAGACTTTATTTTGTTTTCCACTAATTTAAGTGTTTCAAGATAAAGCGTTTGACCTACCTTTATATAATGCTCTTTATTCTCTTTGCTACAAAGCATGGCAAAAGCACAACCAATATCAGATGGGATATCGTTGCCACCTTTGCGAACGCTTAAATAGTAAAAAGAGAAAGCAGAGCCGTTGAGTGCTGCTTCATACATTGGGTTCTTTTGCTTTATAAGTGATTCCTGCAAAGCGTTAACCGCAATAGTAGAAAGAAGTGTAGAAGGTAAATAATAGTTAAGAGCGGCTTCGGCAGAAAACTGCATAAGTGCAAAAGCCTGTTCAAAAACAGAAGGCTTTAAATCATCCTTGTCCAAAAATGATTTAAAAAAATCCTCGTCAGTAGCAAGCAATGCAAGTTCTTTACCAAGAGCTTTTGCTTTTGTTGAGTTACCATTTATACGCTGACGATTAGTTTCCTCAACAATAGACAAAATATCATCCTTGTCATTGTCTTTATGATTAGGTTCAAAGATTTTTACATCAAGGTCATCGTTTCGGTTCATGATAATCCCCTTATAAGTTTAATTTATTTATCAAAATTATTCAATAAACAAAGTGTTAAAAAAATAACGTTTAAAAAAGATTTTTTTGACAGAATTTTACCCCTCCATCATAATTTTGATAATGGAGGAGTTATAATATCAATCTTTTTTAGCAGCAGAGGCAGTTTTCTTTTGAAGTCGTCTCTGCTTAGCTTTGTAATTCATAAGTTCGCTCAAATTATCATCAGGCGTGGAAAAAGAACCAAGCTTATTAATTTTTGATCCATACATACCGTGAAAATCGCTTCCGCCAGTCATGAGTAAATTATTCTTTTTAGCGATTTCAATAAGCTTTTCGGTATCCTCTGCTGAATTTTGCGGATGCCAAACTTCAACACCGTCAAGTCCAGCTTCTATAAGCTCATCAATTAAATCAAAGCTATCATAAAATGATGGGTGTGCCAAAACAGCAATTCCGCCTGATTCGTGAATAGCTTCCAAAACCTCAAAAACATCAGGGAATTTTGGTGGAACACTGATATTTTCAGGATTTTTTGATGAAAATAACTCATCATACATATTACCAAAAATTTCGGTGGTAAAACCACTTTCCATCAAAGCGTGCAAAATATGTTGTTTATAAATGTTTGTGGAGCCTGCGGCACATTTAATAACAAACTCAGGGGTTATGGGATATTTTTGTGCTGCTTTTAAAACCATAAATTGACCTGCTTTTCGCCTTGCAAGAGAGTTGCGTCTGCAAAGTCCCTCAAGACGGTCAGGATTTTCGCTCAAATAGCAAAGCAAATGCACTTTACGCTCTCTTTTGATGTCAAAAGCAGAAAGTTCCACACCAGGAACAACAGTAACACCATGTCTTTCGCCGATAATTTTTCCCCTTACCGTGCCTGCAAGGCAGTCGTGGTCTGTTATGGCGATGGTATCAACGCCCATTTTGTTCGCGAGGATTATAAGGTCCTCTATGCCAAGCGAACCGTCAGAAAGACGAGTGTGGCAATGTAAATCTGCCGGCAAAAAAATCTCCCCCTATAGAAATAAATAATCAAAAATAAAATAAAACATTTTGTTACTACTAATTATACTATTTTTCCCCTTGCATTGCAAGGACAACTGTGATACAATACGCAGTTACTAATATATTTGGCTATAATTGCAAATAAATTGTAGATTTGAGGACGGGAGGTTGTATGAATGAGCAAAAAAGTGTATGTTGGAATGAGCGGTGGAGTGGATTCATCGGTTGCCGCATTGCTTTTAAAGCAAAAAGGCTTTGACGTTGTTGGTATAAATCTTTTGCTTACTCCCGAAGATGACGGTACAGCAAACAAAAATGCAATGCAAGTTTCAAAAGTTTTAGACATTCCGTTTAAGTCGGTAGATTTGCGCGATACATTCAAAGAAAAGGTAATTGACAATTTTACAAACGAATATCTTAATGCTCGCACACCAAATCCGTGTGTTGTGTGCAATGAAAATATTAAGTTTGGTAAACTTTTAGAAATTGCGATGCAAGACGGTGCAGATTTTTTAGCAACAGGGCATTATGCAAAAGTTGAGGAGCAAAACGGGCGGTTTTTGCTTAAAAGAAGTGATAGCAAAAAAGACCAAAGCTACTTTTTGCACAGGCTTAATCAGCACCAGTTAAGTAAAGTGATGTTTCCTGTGAATATGTCAAAGGAACAGACAAGGAAGATTGCACAAGAATTTAACCTGCCTGTTGCAGATTTGCCAGACAGCCAAGAAATCTGCTTTGTAAAAGATGATGACTATGCAAGATTTATCACCGAACATACAGGAAAAGCAAGCGAACAGGGTGAATTTGTAGACACTCATGGCAACACGCTTGGCAAGCACAAGGGAATAATGCATTACACAGTAGGGCAAAGAAAAGGGCTTGGAATCGCCTTTGGCAAGCCAATGTATGTCACAAAAATTAACCCACAAACAAACCAAATCACATTGGGTGAGGAAGGTGAGCAAATGAGCAATTCGCTTGTTGCTCAAGATGTTAATTATATATCTGTTGACACGCTTTGCGAGCCGATAAGAGCAAGGGTAAAAATCAGATGCCAAGCACCGCTTGTTGATGCAATTGTAACGCCGCTTGACGATAAAACAGTGAAAATTGATTTTGATAACGCTCAAAGGGCAATAACCCCAGGGCAATCTGCTGTTTTTTATGATGAAGATGACAATGTAATTGGTGGCGGATTTATAAAATAATAAGTATAAGAACGGATGTGTCATTCTGAGGAGAACAAGAATTTTTAAATTCTTCACTCTGTTCAGGATGACATATTTTCATATTAAATATACTCTTAAACTATATTGAAAGTTAACCAACAGTATAAGCAAAAAAACACTCTCAACTTCATTATTGTCATTGTTTAACATTTTAAGCAGTGATATAATAAAAACATCTAATATATGGGGGATGTTTTATCATGAAACTTAAATACACAATACCACAGATAATAGTTGAAGTAATAGGAGTAATTCTTTTAGTTACCTTATTTGTAATTTTGGGCATAAAATATGGCTCACTGCCCAATAAAATCCCAACCCACTTTAATGCCGCAGGTGAGATTGATGGTTGGGGCGGCAAGTTATCAATATTTACGTTACCTATTTTAGGAGTATTAATATACATATTAACTACGGTGATTACATTTTTTCCGTCATCATGGAACTTTTCAACATCTAAAATGACGCCAAAAAACGAAGTTCCGCTTTATCAGTGCATGAAAACATTTTTAATAGTTACAAAAGTTGAAATGGTAACAATGTTTTTTTACACAACACTCAATATATTAAAAGGTACTGCAATGTCATCAATGTTTGTTTATATAATATTTGCGGTGCTTATTATTACAGGGCTTGTGTTTTTACTGTTTGGCAAAAACATAATAAAGAAATATGTATAAAAATAAACGAAGAATGCAAAAAGAACAACGAATAACGTTGTTCTTTTTTTATATTATTAAAAGCTTAATCAAAGTTGGTCATAAAAGTAGCCATTAAGTTTTTATTTTACGTTACATTTTTTATGGTGTTCCCGCCGAACCCGAAGCAGACTGATTAAATGCATCTATTCCGCTGCCTACAAGCTTTTTTGTTCGCTCATAAGAATTTTTTGCATTTGTTGCAGTCTCTGCCGTAAGCCCAAGTCCGCCCGTTGAATTCATAATATTATCAAGTGGTACGATTTGGTGGATTTTCTTTGAGCCTACCGTGGCAATGTTAACCCATGTGGGTATATAGTCAATCTTTGTCAGCTTTACTTCGCCGTTGCTGTACTTTGTAAATGTGGTATAAAACAAAATGCCATCTTCCGTATGACCTGTTTTAAGCCCCATAAGTGCAATACGCTGGTTTGAAAGTGCATTGCCCATTGAGTAAAGGCAAACCATCTGATTTCCTGTTGTTTCGCTCTTTATGGTTTCAACTGGCTGAATAACATGCGGATGACCGCCGATTAAAACATCAACACCTAAATCACACATCTTTTTTGCAATCGTCTTTTGATAGTCATTTGGTGTAGTCTGGTACTCTGTTCCCCAGTGAACATAGAGCATAATTGCCTGTGCACCGTCTTTTTCCATTGCAGAAATATTTGTTTTTACTTTATAATAAAACTCGTCAAGCTTGTCATAATTAAATGTATTTATAAGGTCATTTGCTTCTGGAGCCAAAAAGTTTCCGTTAAGAGCTTTTCTTCCCTGCGCATCTGACGGTGTTTCATAAGTGTAGTTTAAAAAGCCTATTTTTATACCGTTTATTTCCTTAACAACATAAGGTTTGTTGGTTACACTAGCTCTTGAGCCGGTGGATGAAATGCCTTTATCCGCAAGCACTTGTGGTGTTCGTTTAAGCCCTGAAAGACCAGTATCGTATGAGTGGTTATTAGCTGTTAAAAGCAAATCAAACCCTGCATTTTTGAGTGCATCTGCAAGTGAATCAGGCGTGTTAAACAATGGAAAGCTTGAATATTTTCTGGTGGTTCCTCCAAAGGTTACCTCAAGATTGCAAACAGCAAAATCAACCTTACTTATTGTTTTATTCACATATGCAAAGCTTTTGCTAAAGTCATATGTTCCATCGCTATTTGATGCTCCCTCAAGTAATGAATCATGTATCAAAATGTCGCCAGTGTTCAATATATTTGCAGTGGAAACGACCTTTACTTTGCCGTCACCTTTTTCATTTTCGACTTTTTCACTATTTATTGTAGTTTGAACGCTTGTGCCTGTTGTTTTGCCACTGTTTGAATTATCTTTGTTTTTGGTGTTGATTACAATCAGTGCAATTGATGCTCCAACAATACAAATTAAAAGAATAATAAAAACTATGAATCTAAAAGTGTTTGAATTTTTATTTCTTCTTCTATTTGTTGGTCTATAGCTATAGTTTTGTGGCCTTTGTTTTTTATTCATAATAAACCATCCGTTAAATATTATTAGTTTAAAAAGGTCTTTGCAATTTCAGAAAGCTTTTCAAGAGCCTCCTGCTTTATCAAATCTTGTTCATCTCTTCTTACTTCAACCAAATCGGCGACAACCTCACTGATATCCGTAATGCCGTTAAGCTCCAGTGCTCCACGAAGCCATGAAACGCCAAAGCAAGAATTGTTCTCAATGTATTTTCCGCCACAAGACAAAATTATAAGTGCTTTTTTGCCAAAAAGCATACCCTCGTGACCTTTTTCTGTGTATCTAAAAGTTACACCTGTGCGACAAGCACAAAGCATATAATAAACAATTGATGGTGGGCACATTAAATTCCAGTTTGGAAAAGCAAAAACAAGCCTGTCCGCCTGTGCAAACTGATTCATAATATTATCATAAAATTCGCTATCCTCTGTGGACGATGAATTTGGGTCTTCAAACTTGTGAAGCAATGCTTCATCATAAATTGGAAAATCAATTTGTGACACATCAAAAAATTCTATATCCTCTGTTTTAAGCATATTTGCAAATTCTGCCGCCAAAAAAGTGCTTACCGACTCGCTTTTTGGACTTGATGTTACAATAAGTATCTTTGACATAAAAAATACCTCCAAAACACTAGTAATATTTTCTGTATTGCACGGTTGATATTACACAGCATTATACACCAAAAAAATAGCAAGAGCAACTATTGCAAAATTGTATTGACAACATAAAATCCTTATTGTATAATATTCAAGCACAATGAGTGCAAGAGAGTTGTTAAAGCTTTCTTTAAAATTAAATATCGAGGCGTGGCGAAGTTTGGTATCGCGCTTGGTTTGGGACCAAGATGCCGCAGGTTCGAATCCTGTCGCCTCGACCATAGTCGAGAACCCCGACGCGTAATCGCGTTTGGGGTTCTTTGATGCCCCAAAACGTCCAAACGCGTTCAGGTATGGGAAAAACCGTATAAAATATAAAGCCTGCAAACCCTTTAATTAGGTGCGTGCAGGCTTTTGTTATGTTTGTAAATATTTAAAGACTTTTTGTGTAGAACCAAACGGGAAATATTGAGAGAATATAAATTTTTTCTTGCTAACAATTTTGCACATAAATTCAATTTTTAATTAAAAATTTAAACTTCAAATAAAATTGAAGATCCACATGTTTTATCGCCATTTAACCATTGCCATTCTTCATGCAGTTCCAGTTTTCCGTTTACAAGAACACGAGGAAGACTTTTGCACTTTCCAATTCTTATATCCCCATTAACATTGATGTGATGATAGTGAAAATCTAAAATTCCATCATTCGACACAGTACCAATCAAATTACCTTTGATAATTTTTCCGCCAGTATATTCAGCCCATAAAATATTACCATTTTGATGATAATAAAATTCTGTTTTTTCACCCACTTCCCCATTATCACTATTTGCTTTAGAAGTAAATATTCTCCCATCATATTTTATAGTTGTATTTGGAAGATTTATACTTTTTTTCATAATTTCATATACTAACTTAATGCCATTTTCAATTTCCAATTGACAGTGTTTTGTTGTTTTATATCCCCATTTTTCATACAATATGCTGGCAGGTAGCGAAGCGTCTAAAACGACCTCACTGTAACTTAATAAGATTTTATTTTCTAATTGTTGCATTATATAGCTTCCATAACCATTTCGCTGAAAGGAAGGCGAAACATATACTCTTGTTATATGATTGTTGTCAATACTACCAGTTCCAACAATCACATTGTTTACAAGCAATATCCAAACTTTTTCTTGTTTTATATCTTTGCAGATGTTTTCTTCGCAATGGAGGGAAAGAAAAAAAGTAACAACTTCTTTTGGATAGTATTTAGGATAGATTTCAGTAATAGTTTCTTGTACAAGTCTTGTTATTTGTTTAGTATGTTTTTCTGTTGCTTGAATATATTTCATGGCTTAATCACCTTTTATTCTAATTTTATTTGAGAATTATATTGTATCATATATGCCTGCTCTTTTGAGCAGGTTTTCCCTTTTTCTTTATAGAGTAAAGAAATGATTAAGAAAATTAGTCCATTGTTTATATATAATCGACAAACAAATATTGATTTGATAAAAATAATGTTGCAAAATGTCAGATGTTTTGGTATATTCAAATATATATTAAAAATGAGAGGTGTCTTATGAAAAAACGTATTTTATCAGGATTTTTAGCATTGGCAATGACAATCGCACTTATAGTAAGCATATCAATTCCAGCTTCTGCAATGGCTTATAATGGGTTCTATATTGCAGATAATGTAATTACTGAAAATAAAACATATTATCCTTCTGATTTTCCGGAAGGCTTCTTAACAAGTGGAACTATTACAAAAAGTGGAAATACATTAACCCTTAACGGTGCAACTATTACCACTGATGGTTATGACGCTTTAACTATTAGCGATTATAATGGCACGAAAATTACCGGGAATGTAACTATTGAACTAATCGGTAAAAACGTAATTACAACAAATGAAAATGGTATAAGAGCACGTACTTATATAGACAATGACGGTAATATGGCAAATGTAACAATAAAAAGTGCAAGCGGAAATCAAGGTATATTGGAAGCTAACGGCGGTATTTACGGAACAGATGTAAATCTTTTATTAAGTGATTGTACGGTCAATGCGAGTGGTTCAAGAACAGGTATTGGAGCCAACAGAGGCAACATAAATATTGAAAACAGTAATGTTACAGCAGCGTCTGCCTTAGAGATAAATGAAATGGGAGCAATATTTTCTTGTTTGGGTTCTATTACATTAACAAACAGCAATATAACTACAGCTCAAACAAGTTATACGGGATTAGGTACGTATGGCGGTAATATTACAATTAATGGCGGTAAAGTTTTAGCAAAGGCAACTAAAGCTTCTATTTTGGCAGTGCAAGCTCCGGATACCGATTCTGGAAAAATAAATCTTTTATCAGGTGTGTCAATCAAAAGAGGCGGAGAAATAAACACTCTTTCGGGAAGTCAGATTATAGGTAATAACGTAACACATGATGAGGATACAGGAGAATTCACTAATGCCGCTACTGATGTTTTAATCTGCGGTGATGGAACAGTAAGTGCACAGGCACAAAAGCCCTCTACAATATCGTCTGTTACACTTCCGAATAACACAGATTTGCAAAATGCAGTTTTAACGGATGTAGATAAAACTGCAATTGCAAACGGAGATAATGTTAATATTCAGCTTATAATAAACAGCGTTCAGGCACCATCGGATTCAGATAAAGTACAGCAAAACTTAGGTAGTAACACACTTGGTATGTATCTTGATATATCAATACTAAAAACAGTTGGAAATACTCAAACTTCGGTTCATAATTTAAACGCACCAATCAGGCTTACATTTACAATTCCTGATAATTTAAAGGGTAAGGATAAATATTGTATAATCAGAGTGCATGACGGAGTAACAACAATACTAAATGACCTTGATAGTGACCCCAACACCGTAACATTTGAAACTGACCGATTCTCAACCTATGCGTTGGCGTATTCAAATGTTGTAAATACAAGTGACAACTCAAACATAATGGCACTAGCTGTTATGACAATAGCATCACTTGGAGCAGTAGCCTATATTGAAAAGAAAAAAGTAAAATAAAGAATAGAATTAGAACTAAAAAACAAAAAGATAAGCAGATACTTTATTTTAGTATCTGCTTATCTTTTATACTTAATATCTTTTAAGAAACGCCACAATCTTATCCGAGGCATCTTGTTGCATTCGGGCTTTACATGGGTATAAGTATCAAGAGTTAAACCTGCGGAGTAGTGACCTAGTTAGTAGCACTTAAACGCCTTCAATCCTTTAATTAGGTTTTTAAGGCGTTTGTTATGTAATATGTCATTTTAACGAGTGTGTACTGCTTTCAGCCTTATTTATATCTCTTTTATTAGTTGTATTTATTTCGCCTGCTTTTTCAAGGGCAACCTTTGCGGTTATTGGCCCTATTATTGAGTATATAAATGTTGAACACAATATTATTACTCTAATTTGTGATGCAAAAGCTGGTACAACCTTGCCTGCAACAACAATCAAGCCTAAAGCAACACCAGCCTGTGGCATAAGCGTTGGCCCCAAATATTTGCATATTTTTTTCTCCTGATTTGTGATTTTTCCGCCAAACCATGCACCGAACATCTTTCCAATAATACGCATAACTACGTATAATATTCCGATCAGTCCTATACTTGGCAATGCAGAAACTTCAAATCCCGCTCCTGATATTACGAAAAATATCATAAAAATCGGTGGAGTTAAATAATCTGTTGTTTTTATTACGCTGTTAATATCATCATATATGTTTACAAAGATGCCACCAAGTGCCATACACCCTAACAAAGCTGAACCATGTACAAGCTCGGACAACCAATATGTTAATAAAATTGCTGAGAGAATAATACAAATTCTGTTTGATGATTTTTTAAACCATCTAAAAACCAGTTTCATAAGAATTGCTACTACCACGCCAATTGCGAAAGACACAATAACTTCATATAACGGCATTAATAAAGATAATAACACGTTGGTGCTTTTGACTGACATCATATTTACTATTGTTGTTGCAAAACCAAAACCTATCAATGCAACGACATCATCAATTGCAACAACACTCATAAGCATAGAAGTCAAAGGACCTTTTGCCTTATATTGATTAATTACCATTATCGTTTGAGCCGGGGCAGTTGCGGCTGCTATTGCCCCTAACATAATAGATAATTTTAAATCAAATCCACACAATAACAATGTAAGCGTTACTAAAATAATTGCACCAAAAGATTCACAAATTGCAATTACAATTGGAGCGGTTCCAACCTTTTTAAAATAAGATAAATTGAATTCGCTTCCTATTGAAAATGCTATAAAACCTAATGCTATGTCCGATATTACTAAAAAACCTTCAACCATATTTTGTGGAATAAAGTTCAAAAATGAAGGACCTAATAATAATCCTGCAATTAAATAACCCGTTACGTTTGGCATTTTTGCGTGCTTTGCAAGCCGACCAAAGGCTAAGCCGCAAATAAGCATTACTGCTACTTCTATTATAATTTTACTGTCCAACTCCAAAAATCCCCTTTGAAAAATCAATCGGCACGCTAAAAACTACTCCTGTATCTTTACAGCAGAGGTCGCCGACAACAGATTCGATTGCTTCAATTGCTTCATCAAGCTGATCATCTCTAATTACTGTTAAAATTACATTGTTTTTTTGTCTTTCTGGGTTTAAAAAATTCCTGACCGAACCCAAAAATGGAATTTCATCTTCATCATGTTTATTACTTAACAGACGTGCCATTCCAGCACTTTCTAAAATTGTTGCCCCATTAATATGTCTTTTTGTAAACTCTGTTAGTACATCATCTAACATTTCTGTTTTATTTAAAACAAAAAACAAAGCTTTCATATCTTTGCCTCCTTAAATTTCATATATATTTATTATAGCACCTTTAGGATTGACTATTAAGGTTAATAGTTCATAAAATTTAAAGAAATGTGTATTTAAAAATTGTTTGACTTGGTTTATGTATGCGTAAGTAGCATTGTTTTTTCTCGTTTTATTCTTAATTACCAAGAATCAAAAACACAATTGTAACACGTATTTATAATGAAGAATATTATATATTGTTAAAAATTATAAAAGGATTTGATTTTTTTGATAGTATATGTAACAAAGCCCGGTGATAGTATCTACTCCATTGCTCGTCTATACGGCATTAATCCAGAAACGATTATTGCCGATAACGAGCTCGCAAATCCTGATAGGCTTGTGGTTGGACAAACGCTTGTCCTTATGACTGACACAATTGCACACATTGTGAGAAGGGGCGAATCGCTTTTTTCGCTGGCTCGTGCATATCGTGTTTCTTTGGAACAAATCAAGGATGCTAATCCGCAGATAACAAATCCTTATATGCTATCTATAGGTCAAGTTATCAATATTCCTGTGCCTACTAATAAGTATGGTACCATATATGTTAATGGCTATGCATTCCCGAACATCGATCAAGATGTATTAACAAAAACTCTACCATACCTTACATATTTGAGCATCTTTAGCTATCAGGTAAGACCAGACGGCTCATTAAGCATGATTAATGACACTCCACTTATCGAGAAAGCTAGAAACGCTGGCGTTGCACCCATGATGGTTATTACAAATATTGAGGAAGGGGCTAGCTTTTCAAGTGACCTAGCACATACAATTTTAACGAACCAAGAAGTACAGCAGAAGCTTATAAAAAATATTATTAACAAACTGGATACTAAAAACTACTTTGGTTTGGATATTGATTTTGAATATATCTATCCTGAAGACGGTGAAGATTACGATCGTTTTTTGCGAATAATCACAAGCCAGCTAAGTTCTCTTGGATATATTGTTACAACTGCACTTGCACCAAAAACGAGTGCAACCCAACGGGGGCTTTTATATGAGGCACATCACTACCCTGTGCATGGTTGGCTTGTAAATCATGTAATTCTAATGACTTATGAATGGGGCTATACATTTGGGCCACCTCTTGCTGTTGCACCGATAAATGAAGTGCGTAAGGTGCTGGACTATGCCGTAACAGCCATTCCAAGTGAAAAAATTCTAATGGGTATGCCAAACTATGGATATGACTGGACATTGCCATTCAGGCAAGGCTCAGCTGC
>Ga0074193_1000621_pt1 | contig 55479 bp, 45 predicted proteins | sample EPASupsiteHSE605_FD_64523 | JGI IMG/M metagenome (GOLD analysis project Ga0074193, IMG submission 64523) | Bioremediated contaminated groundwater from EPA Superfund site, New Mexico - Sample HSE6-05 | ecosystem: Environmental > Aquatic > Deep subsurface > Groundwater > Contaminated ...
TGGCAGGCGGGAGTGACGAGCCGAAATGGCGGCGTTGAGCCGGCATTAGAGGCTCTAACTCGTTCTTGTACGGCTAAGAATTTTTGTAGGCTGCTTCTTGTCTATCAAGATTTCACAAGTAATAAAAATGCGTAAGTATTTTTTATTACGTCCTTAGATACTTGCGCAGAAATCTAACAAAAATAAGTAATTAAAATTAATCCTGTTCTCGAATGGAAATTACTGGAATTGCCATTATATTTATTCCGGAAATAATATTATGAAAAACGGTTTAGAGATATGAGAGGATTAGTTAAACTAAAAGTTATAGTACTTTTATTTGTTATCTGTTTTGTTCAGCAAAGTTATTATAAAAGTTTTTGTACTCCGCTTGCGGGCAGCGTGGAGGAAAAAGGTTATCTTAAAGAAAAAAAAGGAACTGTTATTGATAAATCAACAGGAAAGCCTGTTTCCAACGCAAAAATCGGAATCCCCGCAAAAGGAATCTATACAAATTCAGATTACAACGGAAAATTTTATCTTAATGCCGATTTTGACGGGCCTGCAATTCTTTCGGTTAAAGCTGACGGTTACAAGCCTTTTTCGCTTACCGTATCTAATGGCCAGCAAAATAAGCCTTTAACTATTGGTATAACCAAATCTTCAGGAAACGAACTTGTAATAGATACAAATTTACACCATCTGGGAGATGATAATTTCTCCGATCAATCTGCCAATTCGGGAAATTTTAAGTTAAAATCGGCTGGGCATGCATTCACAAAAGAATTTTTTGCAACCGGCGCAACACAGGGATATGTATTAAAAATAGGTTCAATTATAGGAATAGATACTAACCTTGCCGGACGACTGGGACAGAGCCGTACAAAAAGCTATAGTTCACCGACAAAAGTTTACATCAACGCAAGGGAAGTAGCTCAGTTAAGAATTAACGGGGATAACCAGCAAATAATTATCCCTCCTAACTATATCATTTCAAATTCCAAAAACGAAATAACAGTAGAAACCGGCAAAAACCTCTTTGCAAGAAATATTGACTATGATGATATGGAGTTTATGAATTTGTCCTTGGAATTAAGATAGATTTAGAATTTCAGGAAGCTGATTTAATTAATGTGGTCAAAATGTATGAATATAATATGTAAAAATAGGTCTCTATAAACAAATTTTGCAATTTAATTTAGAATTTTAGAAACAATATCCATAGCATGAATTTCTGTTGAACTAAATACAGGTATTGAGGCTTCTTTTATTAATAGAGGAATTTCAGTACATCCAAGAATGACACCATCAGCACCTTCTTGTCTCATTTTATCAATTATTCCCAGATATATTTTCCTTGAATTTTCCGATATTACTCCTTGACAAAGTTCTTGATAAATTATTCTACTTATTTCAAGTCTATCTTCTTTATCTGGAATAATTGTTTTAATGCCATAATCTTTAAAAAGTTTTGAAGAATAAAAATCTTCTTCCATAACAAAAATTGCACCCAAAAGACCAACTTTTGTAATATTGTGTTTCTGAATTTCTTTAGCAATACTATCTACAATATGTATTAATGGTATAGAAATCATTGATTGAACTTTAGGTGCAACTTTATGCATCAGGTTTGTACAGATAGCAATATATTCAACACCGCATTTTTCAAGACATTGTGCAGATTTTCCCAATTTTTCACCCAGCTCATCCCATTTATTTTCGAATTGCAGTGTTTCTATTTCTTTGAAATCAAAACTTTCAATCAACAATTTTGCAGAACTACAGCCACCAAGAGCTTTTCGTACTTCGGTATTAATAATTTTATAGTATTCTACTGTTGATTCACAACTCATTCCCCCTAAAAGTCCTACTTTTTTCATTTTTTACTCCTTTTATTTTATAATATTTACCATATTATAAAACCATAGTATTTTATATAAATGAAGACAAAAACTATGTTATAATTTAAACTTTGTACTAAAAATCAAGGAAAAATAAAATGAATACCTCAAAAATTAATCTTGATGAAATTTCGTATAAAATTTTAGCTATTTTACAGGAAAATGCTAGAATTTCTTTTACAGAAATTGGAAAAGAAATAAATTTGACATCATCCAGTGTAGCAGAGAGAGTAAAAAAACTTGAAGAATTGGGCATTATTAAAAAATATACAGTTCAATTAAATGAAGAAAAAATGGGATTTTCAATCACAGCTATAATGTTAGTAAGTTTTGCAGGCGTATTTACAAAACAAGAAAAGGACATTGTAGATATTTTATCAAAATATTATCAAGTAATAGATTGTGTAAGAATTACAGGCAGAAATGATTTTTTGATAAAAATTATTGTTCAATCAATGGATGAATTTAAAATTATTAATGATGAAGTTGCTAAATTTGGGCAAGTCGAAACATCTTTGGTAGTAACGAATTTTACAAATAACACTACAATTGACATAAAAAAAATGATAGATATATCAAGAAGTATAGGGCTATAGAGTTATATTTATGTATAATTATTGAGTCCTGTAGGGTTTTAACCTACCCTGCGCTACTTCTGTTAATTGGCAAATAAAATCAGCAAAATAGCTTCCTTTTATGAATTTCCTATTTACTGTCTTACATGATGACAACATTTGTTTTTGTTAGTACAAACCTTGTATAATTGCTAATATTCAAAACAAACTTAATATTAAAAAATATGGAGAATAGTATGGAAGTTGTTGATGATATAAATACAAAACCGGTCGGACGGGTTGTTGCTACGGAGAAGAATCCTAATACAGCGCAGTCTTTTAACTTTTGGACTAATCTTGATTCTCCTGTCGGGATTGGAACTATAGTTAAAGTTGTTGATAACAGGGAACGGGAAGTTTACGGGATTGTAACAGAAGGAATAAGCTATACAGACATAGCTGCACCGATGCAGGATTACATAAGTTCTGAATGTAACCCTGAAATAAGCATAAATGTTCAGACAGAAAGACCGGAAATAAGATATTATACGGCTTCTGTTTTAAAAATGGTACCGGAAGAACCGATTCAGCCTGTTTCTATTGGTAATGTCTATCTTGCTGACGATGAAGCTGTTAAAAAATCTTTGCGTATGGACAAATATGCCGATGAATCAGGTATTCCTGTCGGACTTTATGTAAATGGTGACAGCCAGTCTCCTGTTTATCTTGATTCAAAGTTTTTGATAGGACCGGAAGCAGCACATTTAAATGTAACGGGTGTATCAGGTCTTGCAACAAAAACAAGTATTATAGAGTTTTTAATCAGCAGCATTTTTCAACATTATAAAGAAGACGGCGGCATAGCAACGGTACTGTTTAATGTAAAGGGATATGATCTTTTATTTCTGGATCAGGTAGCAGAAAATCTTTCTGAAGATGAAAAAGACATGTACAAAAAACTCAACATGGAAATAAAACCGTTTGAAAATGTTGAGTATTTCGCACCTTACAAGAACGATGGCTACAATTTAAATACCAAAAGAACTCATACAGATTTAAGTTACAATGTAAAGCCTCTGAGATGGGGATTAAAAGAAATTTTTGACCACGTGGAAGTACTTCTTAATAAAGACGATATCGATGCAAAAGCAGATGCGTTTTTGTCTTTTATTAAAGAAAACATAATAGAAGTAGATAAAATTGACCCACAGTACGGCGGAAAATTTAGAGTAACCCAAGTTCTGAATTTCAACGATTTAAAAAGCTGGTTTAACAGTGTTTTTAAAGAATGTGAAGATTACCAGACAGAAGATGACAATTTTTCATCTAACGGCTCCGGCAAATCCCAGTGGAGAAGCCATGCCATTCCTACAATGAGAAAGGTTTATAACAGGCTTATGAATCTTACTGCAAGATGTGAAGGGCTGTTGTCAAATGATTCAAGCAGCAGTGACCTTTTTGATGCGCCTTTGGAAGACCAGCATGTTTATGTTGTTGATGTGGCAAATGTTTCAGCACTGGCACAGGATTTAATTTTTACAAGAACCGTTGAAAAATTAAAAGAACAACTTGAAAACAAGGAACTGGGAGTTGAAAAGGTTATTGTATTTGTAGATGAGCTGAATAAATACGCTTCCAGCGATTCTGGCAATTCATACTTAAAGCAGACTTTGCTTGAAATTTCGGAACGGGGCAGATATCTCGGTTTAATCTTATTTTCTGCACAGCAGTTTAAATCTCAGGTGCATAAAAGAATAGTTGGAAACTGCGGAACCAGTATTTACGGGCGTATGGATATGGATGAACTTGCAACGCCAGGGTACAGCGTGATGCCGTCTACTATTAAAGCAGAATTGACCGTACTTGAAAAAGGAAAACTCCTCATCAGACACCCGCACTTTAACCAGTACATTTTCGTAAAATTCCCGAGGCCGGCTGTTATGCCGAGTCAGGAAGGCAGCAAAAAATTTCCGCCTTCTCCTGACAAGCCTTTTGAAGAAGCTATGATATATAATTTTAAACGTCTTGATAGTTCGATTAAATCCGGCGATGTTAAGGATGCGATAGCCGGAGTTCCTGAAACAGAAGTAATGAGGGCTTTTTATGCTACAGAACAATCAAGGGTTGATGATCCTCTTGTTTATTTTAAAAATATTTTAAAAAAGAAACCCACAAGAGAATCTTTTGAAGGTAAAATATCAATAACACCGGGTAATTCTGATGTTTATAAAAATTTATTTGGAAACTGTAACGAAATATGAAAATAGTACACCTTGCAGACCTTCATCTTGGATACAGAGCTTACAACAGGCTTGATGAAAACGGTTATAATCAAAGAGAAATTGATGTAATTAATGCTTTCAGGGAATCTCTCAGAAAAATCGTTGAAATACAGCCTGATCTTATAATTATTGCAGGTGATGTCTTTCACAGACCAAGGCCGAGCAATTTAACAATATATCAGACTATAAGCAGATTAATTGCATTCAGAAAAAAATGTTCTGCTCCTATAATTATAGTTTCCGGTAACCATGAATCCGTAAAAGCCGCAGAATCCGGCAATGTTTTAAATATTCTTGAAACTGTTATACCTAATGTCGCAGTAATTGACGGTACAATAAAAGAGCTGGAAATAAAAGAACTGGACACATTTTTTGCCGGTATACCTTACAATGCACTACCTGAACTTAAAAATAGGACTATAGCACCTGACAAAAACTTTAAAAACAATATTTTATGTGTTCATGGTTCTTACGATAGCGTTAAATGCAAAGAATTGTCTAAGCATGGCAATGGTGAACTGATAACAAGCGCTGATATAAACCAGACAGAATGGGATTACGTTGCTTTCGGGCATTATCATACTTTTACAGAGCTTGCTCCTAATGCCTATTACAGCGGTGCGATAGAAAGAACATCTTCCAATATCTGGCAGGAAGCTGACGATAAAAAGGGGTTTATTGTTTATGACTTTGAAACAAAAGAATGTAAGCATATCGGATTAGATTCTCCAAGAAAAGTTGTAGATATCAAGCGTATTGATGCAAAAGAACTTACAGCAGCAGAAATTGACCGGAAAATTGATGAAGAAATTTCAAAAATTAACGATATAGAAAATTCTATCATCAGGGTAACTATTGAAAATATTGATCCGGTCGCTGTAAGAGAGCTTGATTATAAAAAAATCAGAGAACTCAAGAAAAAAGCGGTTCATTTCAGGCTAAATTTAATTAAGAGAGATTTTTCCGCTGAAAAAGACAAAGACGGTCAGCCGATCGGACGGACAAAAGGATTATTTGAATATCTGGATCAGGAATTGCAGGAGTTTGAACTAAGTCAGGGATTAGATAAAGATAAATTCAACAAACTGGCAAAAGATTATCTTTTGGCGGTTAATGATGTGTAAAAATCGATGGGCAAGTATGCCCATCCTACATTAAAAGGAAAAACTATGCGGCTTATTTCGCTGGAAATGGAAAATTTTAGACAGCATGCATCGACAAAAATTGACTTTGTCGATGGAATTACTATTATTAACGGTGTAAACGGCTCTGGTAAAAGTACTATACTTGAAGCTATCTCATGGGCTATTTACGGAACAGAAGCTGCCAGAGGAAATAAAGATTCTATAAAGTGGAATAAAGCCACTGCAAGGTCAAAAGTTAAAGTTGAACTTGTATTTGCTCTTGAAAATGAAACTTTTCGTGTTGTCAGAGAACTTAACAAGGCAGAAGTGTATCTTGACGGTAAAGACACTCCGCTTGCTGTTACGCAGGATGAAGTTACAAAATATTTAACAGATAAACTCGGCATGAACAGGGTTGAGTTTTTCAATACATACTTTACAGGACAGAAAGAACTTGATTTTTTGGGCAATCAAAAGCCGGCGGAAAGAAGAAAGTTTATCTCAAAGGTTTTAAACTATGACAGGGTAAGGGAAGCACAGGAAAAAGTCCGCTCTGATAAAAACAGTATAAGCAATGAAATTCTTGGAATAAAACAGGGACTTGCAAGTATAGAATCTTTGGAAGAAGAAAAAAAACAAAACTCTGACAAACTGGCTGCTGCATCAAAAATATTCAAGGAAAAGCAGGCCGAATTTAAAATAAAAGAACAGGAACTTGGAAAACTCCATCCTGACTGGTCAAAACAGAGAACCGTAAAAGAAGAATACACAAAGTTATCTACCGAATTAAAATTTACATGCGGCAGACTGGATGATGCAGAAAAAAATATTTTAAATTTAAAAACAGAACATGATTCTCTTGAAATCAAAGCAAACAGGCTTGCCGAAATAGAAAAACATCTTGATGAATATAAAGCAGCAGAAAAACAAATTCTTGAGCAGGAAAAACTTCAAAAGCACGAGATAGAAAAACAAAAACTCCTTACCAGATTTGAAAATTTTACGCAGGAAGTTTTAAACCTCGAAAAAGAACTTGAAGAAAGAAGAAAATCAACCAGTGCAGGAAAAGAAATTCTTTCTAAAACTGATATTTTGAAAAATGAAATGGACACTTTAAAAAACTCTGTTCAAAATGACTGGACGGCATGGACTTCTGAAAAACAGGAAATCAAGGCTTTAAGAAAGCAAAAAGAGCAGGAATTGAATAAAATTGCCAATCAATATTCTATAATTGAGCAAAAAGGCGAAGATGGAATATGTCCAACCTGCGAAAGACCTTTAAAAGGTGAATTTAAGAAAGTTATTGGGAATTTTAAATCTCATATTGAAGCTTTAAGCAGAGATATTCAGGAATTGTGCGAAAAAGAAGAAAAATTGTCGCATGAACCGGAGCTAATCCAGAAAAATCGCAAAATACTTGAAGAAAAAGAGGCTGAATACAAAAATTTAACAAAAATTCAGGGAAAGCTGGAAGAAGAGTTAAAATCGCTGGAACTTGTTACAGCTGAAATTTTAAAGAAAAAAGAAGCAAAACAGCAGACAGAAGAATTAATTAAAAAATTGCCGGAGGGTTTTAATGCAGAGCTTTTACAAAAGCTAAAACAGGATTTTGCTTCATTAAAAAAGATTTATGAAGAAATTTTAGGCTTAAAAGCACAGATTCAAAATAAAGATAAAATTAAAAATTCACTGGAAACTGCACTGAAAAATAAACAGGAGCAGGAAACAAAAAAGAAAGAACTGGAAACAAAACTCGGCGAACTTAATTTTTCTGAAGAAAGCTATAAAAAACTGGAAGAACAGGTATTAAATACTGAAAAAGCTTATAATCAGGCAAAATATGAAACTGCAAAATCAGAAGGCGAATTAAAGCAGGTAAAAGCAGTTCTTGACAGAATCCTTGAAGCAGAAAAAAACTACAGGGAAAAACTTGAAATTATAAGGTCCAGACAGGATAAATTAAATCATCTTGCTGAACTGGACAGGTTTTACGGGCAGTTCCTTGAAAAACTCAACAATCTGGCAAGGCCTGAAATATCCGAAATAGCCGGCAAGTTTCTGGATGAACTTACAGACGGCAGATATTCTATATTAGAACTTAATGAAAAATATGAAATATGCCTTTACGATGACGGTGAAATCAAGCCTGTTATATCAGGAGGAGAAGAAGATATTGCAAATCTCTGTATCAGACTGGCAATTTCTCAAATGATTGCCCAACGATCTGGCAGAGGACTTTCTTTGCTGATATTGGATGAAGTTTTTGGTTCACTTGACGAAAACAGGAGAAATAACGTCGTTTCTCTCCTGAATAATCTCACAAACAGCTTCGATCAGGTTATTTTGATAACTCATATCGACGATATAAAAGAAAATATCGACAATGTTATAAGAGTTGAATACGATGAAGAAAAAGGCTGTAGTGTAGTTAATATTCAAAATGATAGTCCGAGTTGCACCAATGCGCCTATAATAACTGCATTATAATGCTATTGTTTTTATAATATATTTGTTTTTTTGTTAATTTTTATTAAAAATTTGGATTTTTTTTAAGTAAATTATCAATTTTTTCTGTTTACGAGTTTTAGATAATTACAGATCATAGTTAGGCAGAATTTATTGAAGGGCTTATAATGGGAAATAGGTTGGGAATAAATAGTGCCTTCCCAAGGGAAGAATTTATCAAACAAACTGATAATAAAGCTTATAATAATATAAAAGCTGTAGCTATTAACAGTAGTGACGCTAGTGACAAGATAGATTTGAGTTCAAAATCTTCAAATACAGTAAAGTTCACTGGAAACAGCCAGACACTCGCTGACGGATTCTCAAGAACAATGGAAAAAATTGAACTTGGCGGGTTTATGACAGAATTTCTTCTGGTTGACTTCTTTGGAATGATGATACCAAGAACCTATCAAGCTTTTATGAGAAACAAGGAAGAACTTGGCGATTATAACTATAAAGCAGGTACAGAAGAAGCTATCAGAGAATTTTTAACAGGTCCAAGCATGACTTTACTGCCAATGGTAGGTCTTTTTGCTGCAAAGAAGTTATACGGCAGCGGTACACAAATTGGTATGGATACACTTAATAAATTTGCACATACAATGGAGAATGTCCATTCAACCAAACCTGCAGCAAAAACATCCCAAGATCTTAGAGAAGCTTTCTATAAAAATATCTTTGACGAAATAACAATTCCTCATAGAAATCATTCCAATTTTGACGCAAATAAATTCAATGAATTTAAAGAACACCTTGTCAAAATAGAAGATGCTCAGCATAGACTGGCAACAAAAACAACTTATCTGGACAAATTAGACTACGGTTTTAAGACGCTTATTAGCAAGCCTATTCAATTAGTAAAGAGAATGAGTGATCCATTGTATGAATATAATGGTTTAACATCAACTAAATACTATAAAGAAAATAAACTTATATCCGAAGAAAAAGGTAAACTTGTCGAATTATTCTCTAATATGAACAAGGCTTGCGGTATATCACCTGAAAATAGCCATAAAATTAAATTACTGACACCGGAAGCTACAAAACTCAGCCCTGAAGAAATGAAAAAAGCTTTCAGCGACAAGAAACTCTCTATGTCAAAAAACATTAATGATCTTACGACTGATCTTATAAACTATACAAAAGGTATTATCAATAAAGTACCTGCCAAAATGTCAAAGGAAGGAACATTTGAAGGAGCTCTTTCAAGTCTTCAGAGCAAGGCACAGGGCGGAAGAAAACTTTCAATTGCTTCTACGATCGTTGCCATAAGCGCTATACTATATTTCATCCCAGTTCTTTACAAGAGAAACAAACAGTTCCCTGGTATTGACGGTCTTGTTGACGAAAAAACTCCTGCTCATGCAACCACCCTTTCTGATAAACAGGAGGGTCGATAAATGAATACTACTATTAATCAAAAAATTAATACTCCCGTTACTCCTGTACAGCAAAACAACAGAGGGAATGTAAGTTTTAGCGGTAACAGTAGTCTTGACAGAATACCTGATAAACTTATCAAACCGGCAGAGTTTGCAGGAAATACATTAAACAGAGGTACTTTTACTGCACTTGCAATTGTTTTTCTTCTTGGTTGCAGATATATGCAGTCCAGAAACAAAGATGAAAAACGTGAAGTTGCAACAAGAGACTTTAGTGCTGTTGTAACAGCCGTTTACTGTGTACCTATATTAAAGAAAATAATAGGCAATAATCTTGAAAAACACAGCGGTTTTGCATTACTTGACGGCGTTAAAGAAAAAGGATTCAAAATTTTCGACAGACAATTAGCTGAAAACCACCAGATCAAGGAATGGTATTCATATGATAAAAAGAATCAGGATATTGTTTCTTTTGCTAAAAATCTTGCTGATAGAGGTGCAAAGCTAGGCAAAGTATTCAGTAAAGATGAAGCATCCAAAAAGGCTCTCCTTGAAATATTAGGAACTTCTGAAATTCCTAATAATAACGAACAAGTAATTAATGCTATCAAAAAAGCCAAAGAACAGGGACATCCTTCTATTGGCAAACTTGAAAAAATATACCAAAAAGAAACTCTTGAAGATATTATCAGCTCGCCTGAATTATTCAAAGAAAGATTATCAGGTGTCAAAGGTAAGGCCAAGAAAGTTATTGAACATATATTTGGAAAAGATTACTTAAATAAAACAGATGAAATTGCAAATGCTCTTAAAAATAATTCTGATGAATTAGTTATAAAAGGTAAACCAATCATTGAACAGGGACTTGTAAAAGAAAATAAAGCTTTAAAATATGCCCAATTCCTTAAAGCAATACCGCTCTCGGCTGGCATAGTATCTACAGCAGTTTTCCTCGGTTGGTTGTTACCGTGGTTTAACATACATTATACAAGGGCTCTTTACAAAGCAGAAAAAAACAAAGCAGAAAATCAGACTCCATCCAAACCGGCGTTACCAGTACAGCAGGAACAGCCAAAACAGGTACAAAAAACCGCTGAACCTGTTCTTAATGTTAAGTTATCAGAATCACAAAGTAAGTTATTTTCAGAATTTAAAAAATGATAAACTCACTGAATAATAAAACATATAATAGAGGCAATGCGGATTATGCAAGGAAAAATGCAAATCAACCTCGGTTTAAAGGTGGTGTGAGCAATTTTCTTGGAAAAGTTGAAGCCAATCCGATATTATCTCTTGCAATGATAGACTTTCTCGGAATGATTATCCCGAGAACCATTATTGATACAAAGAGAAATGAAAAAGAACTGGGACATCCAAACTGGGATGCTGGCAGAGAAACGATACTGAGAGAATCAACAACCAGCTTTATGCTGTTTTTTATGCCGGGATTGCTTGCAACAGGAATCGGCAACCTGTTTCTTAAATCCAGATTTAAAAAATATGGAATCAATACCCGATCATTTATTGATTTCAATACTCTTGATGCTTCAAAAGATCGAATGCGCAAGATTGTTACATCAGAATTAAAAAAAGGCAATTCTGAACTTTCAATCAGGGAACTAAGGGAAAAATACATTGAATCAATGTTGGAAAGTTCTAATTCCAAAGTTAAAGAAAAACCGCCTGATAAAGATATTATAGACAACCTGAAATCATACATTACAAATGACGAAAATATGCGCAAAGCTGATATAAAAGCAGATTCTGAAAGCATCAAAAGAGATATTACTTCTCTGGAAGAGCATCATAAGGCTAACCTGATCGGTAAAGATATAAATGATAACAAATTAACAAGCAAAATAAAAAAATTATTCGGTGAATCAAAAATTACGGTTAAAAACGGGCAGGGTAAATATTCCTGCAGTGTTAACAACTTTGTGACAAATACGGTTGCCTTTGCTGACGACCTTATTTTGCGTCCCGGCATGAAACTTGTTAAAAACAGTAAAAATCCTTATGACCAGAAGATAAATATTAAAGATTTTTGTGACAATATGTCCAAATCTGTTGAAAGATTGAACAGCTTTAAAAAAGTTAAATTATACAGCGCTTTCTTTAGCACATTAGCGTTGTTAGTTGCATTTCCAAAAATTAATATGTGGATTTCAAGAAAATGCACAGGATCTGACGAGTTTCCGGGATTAAAAGGCCTTGGAGACAGTTCAGAGCCAAAATGTGAAAAATCAGGATCATTTTTATTTAAAGAGCCGGGGTGTGAAAATGCAGATAAATAGTTTAAAATTTAATGCCGGTTCTAAGAATACACAGCCCTGTTTTAAGGGACTGAGTAACAATATAGACTTTGCAGATAAATTTACTTCAAGGAAAGCTTCAATGTTTCTCTACACAGGCTGTATAATTTCAAGGCTGGTTAATTCAAGAGACAAGTATGAATTTAAGGAAACCCTGACAAGAGATTCTCTTGGCTGGGCAAGCCTTTTCTTTGCAGCAGCCATATTTGAAAAAACTGTAGGGCTTGCTATTGAAACAGTTGATAAATTATTAAACGGCAAAGACCCGCAAAAAGAAAACCTGTTCTTAACTAAAGAAAACAGGCTTCCCAATATTTTTGAAGCACTCAATCCTTTTGATAAGAAATTTACATTAAGAACATTTGAAGACATTAAAACTATAAATGACAAAGCCCTGCAAAAATCCCTGATACAGAAAAAATCTGCACTGTACTTAATGAGCCTTGCTTTCTCAGTAGGAGTAATAGGTATGTTCATCCCATGGATGAACACAGTTACTACAAGAAAAGACAGACAAAAAGAATTAAATGCTGCAAAAATCGACAAAAACTCGTCATCAGTGCAGAACCAATAATTATTATAGCTGTCAACAATAAAATAAAGGTTTTTTCACCCTTTATTCTGCAAGATTTTTAACGCTTTCTCTAAAGATTCGATAGAATATTTATCCGTTGCAATCCAGCATTTTATTTCATTTTCAGGAATATCAAGAGCAACAGAAATTTTTGAAATAACCTGTTTTGACATGGGTTCTTTTCCGATAATCATTTCATTAAGCCCGCCCTGACTGTATTTTATTAACTTGCTTAGAGCTGTCCTTGAGAGTTGTTTTGAGTGTAAAATTTCATCAAGTTTTGTAGTTAGAAGTAGTTTATCATCCTGTTTTTCTTTTTTTAGCCTTATAGCCTGTTCAAAGACTTCTTTCGGATATTTATCGGCAAGAATCCAGATTTTTATCTCTTCAACCGAAACACCAAGAATTGGTGCTATTTTTTCTATGACATGATCAGGAAAAGCTATTTTACCGCCAATCATTTTATATAAACTACTATCTTTATAGTCAATTAACTTACTTAATTTATAGCCAGTTAATTTTTTTCTTTTTAATCTTTCCTGTACTTGTTTAGTAATAGATAACATTTTAAACCTACTTAAAAAATATTTTTCCTAGAAGAAAAACCGTTGACTTTTAAATTAACTTGGTGTATAGTGATTAAAGGAAAAGAGGCTATTTACTTTAATCCCGTGGATGGATAACTACCAGACCTGAAAAAGGGAGAGCAAAACCATCCGAACCTAAGCTTGAATAGATCTCTTATTCAAGCTTAGGACTCTATTTTAAGTTACTTTTATATTCCTGATTTTTGCTGTCAGGAGATATTGATTTTTTAAATTTTATCATATTTAAAAACTTTTAAGTAGGTAATAACTTTTTATTACTTACTTTATACCTGTGTCCATTTTTTTGTATGCACGAAAAAAATGGACACAGTAGAGTTCTGGATAAGTATTTATTCCTTTGATGACAGAATGTCACTTTAAAGAGGATTACAGAAAATATTGTTAAGGACAGCGGAAAAAATTCTTCGGCGACGCGAAGGCGGCGGCTAAGAATTTTTGTAGGCTGCTTCTTGTCTATCAAGATTTCACAAGTAATAAAAATGCGTAAGTATTTTTTATTACGTCCTTATTTATCAACGAGCAGTATTTCTTTATCAATTAAATTAATATTATCTGAATACCACTTGTAAAGTTTTTCAATAGATTTATCTATTGAAGGAAATTTCAAATTTTTAATCTCGTTATGCAATCTGGCATTATCCCCACTGTATTCTAAACCCAACCCAGGTTGGTCTACAAGTACAGGCAGGTTTTTTCCTGATATTTCTATAACTTTTTCAGCAAGTTTGTATAATTCAATAGATTTATCTGGAGTTACGTTGTAAGAACTGTATTGGCCTTTATTTTCTATAAAATAATCAAGAATCGGCATAAGATCATCGACATAAATATAGTCAAATTTTCTGTTTTGCTTAAGCGTAACCGGAAGATCAAACAGGGTTTTGCAGATAGCGTTTGATATAAACCTGATTGCGTAATCTTCGTACCTGCCAAAAATACCAAAAATCCTTAAATCTACCACGTTATCCAGATGTTCAATATGTTTTCCAATAACATATTTGCAGAAACCATGCTCATCAACAGGTATATGTGTTCCAAAATACTCTTCTTTCATTTTAGGCTGATAGTTTCTCATGTCATAAATAGCCCCTGAACCGAGATTTATAAGTTTATTATACTTATCCTGGTGTTTTAACAGGTTATAAAACATTTGTGTATTAGTAAAAAACAGATTTGATGTATCTTTGGCGTTTCTGTGGCCTGGTTTGCAAGCGGCATGTATGACAATATCAACTTTATGCTGTTTAAAGAATTCATTAACACTGTCCTGATCAGTAAGATTTAGCTCAAAACTTCTTGGCGCAAGTATTTCGTACTTTTCTGAAAGAAAAGACTCTAAAATATTTTTTCCTATAAAACCGTTTCCGCCGGTAAGAAATATTTTCATTTTGATTTCTCTATAAATTTCCTGAATGTATTGACTGTATAATTAATTTCTTTTCTGCTGATACCAGGCCAGACGCCGATCCAGAAAGTGTTATTCATAACAGTGTCAGTATTGGGTAAAAGTTTATAATGGTTTTCGACCAGTTCGTCTGAACTGGTAATACCGGAATTTCTGATTCTAAGGCTTATATTATTATCGACAAAAGCCGGCTGCCTGAGTATATTACCTGCAAAGAGCTGTCTTGTTCCAATATTATTATCTTCAAGATATTTACACAGATCAACTTTATTAAAACCGCAGTTTTCTTTGAGAGTAATTAAAAACCCAAACCAGGAAGGGGCTGAAAATTCAGTTTTTTCAGGAAGAATGAAAAATTCTTCAAATTCTTTCAAACCGTCATACAATACCTGAAAATTTTCTTTTCTTTTTTTGATAAATCCTTCCAGCTTTTCAAGTTGCGAAAGCCCGATTGCTGCCTGCCAGTCGGTTATCTTCAAGTTATATCCTATATGAGAATATGTATACTTGTGGTCATAACCGTAAGGCAAGTTGCCAAGCTGATAAGAAAATCTTTTATGACAGGTGTTATCTTTTCCAGGCTGGCACCAGCAGTCTCTTCCCCAGTCTCTTATTGACATTATGATTTTGTAAAGTTCAGGATCGCTTGTTATAACAGCTCCACCTTCTCCCATTGTTATATGATGTGCAGGATAAAAGCTTAATGTGCCGATATGACCAAATGTACCTGTATACTTATCTTTATATCTTGATCCAAGAGCATCGCAGTTATCTTCAATCAACCATAAATTATGTTTCTGGCATATTTCCATAATTTTATCAAGGTTAAAGGGATTTCCAAGTGTATGTGCGATAAAAACAGCTTTGGTTTTCGGGGTTATTGCTTCTTCAATCTGGCTTACATCAATGTTATATGTGCCGATTTCTATATCAACAAAAACAGGAACCAGTGAATTTTGAACTATTGGATTTATTGTTGTAGGAAATCCTGCCGCTACAGTAATAATTTCATCTCCCGATGACAGCTTTCTTTCTCCAAGTTTAGGAGACATTAAAGCGCTGATAGCAAGCAAATTTGCTGAAGAGCCTGAATTTGTTGTTAAAACGTATCTGGAATCGAGAAATTTAGCTAATTTTTTTTCAAACTTATCGTTAAATCTGCCTGTAGTCAGCCACATATCAAGAGAAGCGTCCATCATGCCGAATAATTCTTTTTCGTCAAGGATTTTGCCGGATGCAGGTATGTATTCAGATTTTATTCTTCGTTTTTTGTTTAAAAAATAAAGATAAGATGAAAATTTTACTATATTTCTCAATAATTGTTCTGCTAATTCTGCCATTGTTTAACCAGACTCCAATCAATGTTTGATTCCTGAGCTTTTTTAATATAGCTGTTTATTTGATTTAGTGTAAAATCCCGAATATTAACACGATTATCATAAAAATTTTTATACCATTCAACAGTTTCCTTTATTGAGTCAGCGTTGCTGTAAACAGGTTTCCAGTTTAACCTGCCTGTAGCCTTGCTAATATCCAGAGTCAGCAATTTAGCTTCATGAGGGTTAAAATCACTGTCAATTTCATAACTTCCACTGTCAAACAATTTTATAACATTTTTTACAACTTCTTCTACAGTCAGGATATTCCTGTCGTCAGGACCAAAGTTCCAGCCTTCACAGTAAGCCTTTCCGTCTTCCCACATAAGAGCGCCAATCCAGAGGTAACCTGACAGAGGTTCTAACACATGCTGCCATGGCCTGATAGATTGAGGGTTTCTTAAGATAACAGGATTATTTTGCGTAAATGCTTTTATACAATCAGGAATCAGCCTGTCATCTGACCAGTCACCGCCTCCAATAACATTGCCTGCTCTTACGGAAGCCATGGCTGTATTGTGCGTTAACCCATACTGTTCAGGATTAAAGAAAGATTTTTTATACGCTGAAATTACAAGCTCTGCGGCGCCTTTACTGGAACTGTATGGATCGCTGCCGCCCATAGGGGCATCTTCATTGTAGGCTTTTAATGTTTCTTTGTTATCGTAACATTTGTCGCTGGTAATATTAACTACAACCTTTGCTGACTGGTTTTTCCTGATGGCGTCAAGCAGGTTTACGGTACCCATAATATTTGTTTCGTAGGTTTCTCGCGGATTTTTATACGAATACCTGACCAGAGGCTGGGCTGCAAGGTGGAATATAATATCAGGCTTACAATTTTTTACGACTTTTTCCAGATATTCTGAATCCCTTATATCTGCTTCTATATGATTTATTTTGTCTTTCAGTCCCAAAACTTCAAATAATGATGGATTGGTAGCGGCTTTTAATGCATAACCCGTTATATCTGCCCCTAAATTAAGCAGCCACATGGTTAGCCATGAACCTTTAAACCCTGTATGGCCTGTGATTAAAACTTTTTTATTTCTATAAATATTGTTAAACAAGTTATCCATCGGCTACCAGATTTTCCACGGAGCATTGCCGTTATTCCATAAGGTTTCCAGCTCAGCTTTATCCCTCATTGTATCCATTGGCTTCCAGAAACCGTGATGCCTGTAAGCAATAAGCTGGTTGTTTTTGGCCAGCGTTTCCATTGGTTTCTTTTCCCATAATGTCCGGTCATCTTCAATATAATCAAATATTCCGGGTTCAAGAACGAAAAAGCCTCCATTTATCCAGGCATCATCACCTTTCGGCTTTTCATGAAATTCCAGAACATTATTTTCATCACTGATACTTAACGCCCCGAACCTTCCTATCGGCTGTACAGCTGTAATTGTAGCAAGTTTTTTACTGCTTTTATGAAATTCAAGAAGTTTTGATATATCAATATTTCCGACGCCATCTCCGTATGTGAGCATGAAAGTTTCGTTATTGACGTATTTTTGAGCTTTTTTTATTCTTCCGCCGGTCATTGTTTGTAATCCGGTATCAACAAGCGTAATTTTCCACGGATCAACACTGGTTTTATGAATTTCAATATTGTTCTGAGCTAAATCTATCGTTATATCAGACTGGTGGTAAAAATAATTTATAAAGTATTCTTTAATCAAATATCCTTTATATCCCAGCAAAATTACAAAATCATTAAACCCGAAGTGTGAATAAATCTTCATTATATGCCAGAGTATCGGCTTTTCTCCGATTTCCACCATCGGTTTTGGCTTTATTTCAGTTTCTTCACTTAATCTTGTCCCGAGTCCGCCGGCCAGTATTAAAACTTTCATCTGTCCCACCCTATCTATACCGAGACTTACAAACTTAAATATGTACTTTAAATTTTACTATAAATTAATAACAACATAAAATTTTTAAAATCTCTTTTTATGTGTTTGCATCGTCAAAATTAATTCTTTCTTTTTCAACGACCAGCGGTCTTTTTTCAATTTTGGTATAAATTGCGCCTATATATTCACCCAAAACTCCTGTAAAAAATAGTTGTACAGATGAAAAGAAGAATAAACTTATTATTATCGGGGCAATACCCATTGAAAAATTCTGCCAGTATAATAACTTAGCTACAAAATAGCCAAAAGCCACTAATATACTTATAATTGACAATCCAAAGCCCAGCATTGCGGCGATTCTTAAAGGTACTTTTGAATAGCTTGTTATACCAAGCATTCCATAGTCATAAAGAGTGTAAAAATTATTTGTTGAAATCCCTCTTTTCCTTGTCGGCTGCGTAAATTTAACAATTGCTTTTTCAAAACCTATTTCACATATAAGTCCTCGCAGGTAAGGGAGCGGATCGTTTATATTTCTGATTATTTCAATTATTTGCCTGTCGTAAAGACCAAATCCGGTATAATTTTTAATCAGTTTTACGTTTGAATCAGATAACTTGCTTACAAGAAAATAGTAAATTTTCCTTAAAAAGAACATTAACGGTGTTTCTTCACTCTGTGATTTAACGCCGATAACTATTTTGTAGCCTTCTTCCCATTTTTTAAGAAAATCTGGTATCAATGCCGGCGGATCCTGAAAATCAGATGCCATCAAAATAACAGCGTCTCCAGAGGATTGAAGCATTCCATGCTGCGGAGAACGAATTTGTCCAAAGTTTCTTGCATTGACAATAACCTTAACATTTTTATCCTGTGCGGCTATTTTCTTTAATATCTGTACAGTGTTGTCTTTTGATGAATTGTCAATAAATATATGTTCATAGCTATAAAGATCAAGCTTTTCAAAGATAGCTTTAACCTGTTTGTAAAGTTCTTCAACGTTAGCTTCTTCATTATAACAGGGAGTTACAATGCTGATTAGTTTTTTAGTCATTTTTACCCTCGAATACCAGATTTTTATTTAAAACAAAGGACAATAACGCCATAGGGAGTATCAATACAGCTCCTGCCAGATATAAATTAAAGCTGTACAGGTCAAAAATTTTAAGAAGGAAAACATTTGTGAAATATATTATTCCATAGACTCCAAAAAATTTAAAAATTAAACTGTTCCGGGTATTCTGGAAAACAAGCCTTCCGGTAGTAAAAAAGTTAAAAATAATCCCGATAACAGTGCTTGCAAGAACTGCAATTGAATAATGAAACCCGAGTTTGAGAAATAAAGCATACAGAGAGTAGCCAAATATAGTGTTTATTACTCCTACAAACAGAAACCTTATAAATTTGTTATTTATTAGAGACAATTCCATAAACTTTATTTTACTCTTGTAATTTATTTAAAGTAAAAAACTTTCCTGATTTTTCCCAAAATTCTTTATATTTAGCTCCACTCATCAATACCGGAATATAAAAAACTAAAAAACACCCTATATAAAGTATTTTACTATAAATTTAACAAATATCCGCAAATTTTTATTTTTTCCTGTTGGTTTTGAAATTTTCAAGTTCAACAATCAAATTGGAATAGTCTTCCTCAAATTTTAGAGACCGTTGAATAACTTCAAAAAAGCAGCTCTTGCTGTAAAAACATAAATTTCATATTTATGGCTGATAAAAACCGTAAACCTTACCTTGTGTTCGTAAAAGCAAAATGTTACCCTTTTATTAATGGGGAAATAAATATGTTGGAAACAGGTAAGAAGTATGAATATATTGGAAAAAATAAAAGAGCATAAATCTGATTTACCGGTTTTAGGCGGACTGTTAATAATATTTGTTATTTTATCTTCAATATTTATGTTCAGGCAGGGGAGCATTTTAATAGACTGTTTTGGTCAAAATGCGTATATTCCAATGGAAATGCTAAAGGGGAAAGTTTTATATAAAGATATAACTGTACCTTACGGTCCGCTGTCTTATCAGCTAAATGCAATGTTAATGCTAATTTTTGGTATAAGTTTGAATACAGTTTATTTTGCCGGAGTTATTAATTCTTTAGCCATTTTATTAATGATTTATTTAATTTCCAGAAATATTACAGGGAAAAAGATTAGTTTTATTGTTACTTTTCTTGTGATGACGGTATGTGTTTTTCATTTTTGGATAACAAATTATATTTTCCCGTACTCTTCTGCAATGACATATTCTCTATCAACTTTTCTGGCTTCAGTTCTCTGCTCAATTCACTATTTAAAAAAGTCAAAACCTGCATATATTCTCTGGGCTTTTATTTTTATAACAGTGTCAGTTTTAATAAAACTTGATTTTCTTCTGTTTGTACCTATTTTGATAGCTATACTATTCATTAAGCCTGTATCAAAGAAATATCTGGTATTAACTTTTATCACTTCATCAATTGTGCCTTTATTAAGCTGGATTGTACTTTTTATACAGGGTGTAACTCTTTCTGACCTTTATAACACTCTGGCCAATATTCGCAAATTTTCACAATCAGAGGCTTTTAGACAATTTTACACTAATTATACGGGGATGTTTTATAATACAAAACTTTTAAATATAGATTTTGTTATGTTTAAAACAGTTTTCGTTAATTTATCAATCGCTGCTGTAATTATTTATTTATATTGCCTGATTTTACAAAAAATATTTAATTTATTAAAAATAACTCTAAACAATTTTGTTCTGTTTTTGTTCAGTATTCCCTTATTTTTATTTTTTTTAAAGCAATATTATATCCACTTATTCACTCGTGTTACTTTTTCCTGGACACCGGTTATGGCAACAGCAATTTTTATTATTGTTCTGATATATCTATTTGTTAATATCAAATTTTTTGAATCATTAACAGATAATTCTAAATACAAAGCTATGCTGGATAAATTTAAATTAATAAGTTTAAAACAATGGATATTTATTTTAGTCTGTATCGCTGCAATAATTTCAGCAATGAGATGTTATTATTTTATAAATTTACAGGTATTCGGAACTTTTGTCCTGCCTCTGGTACTGCTTGTAAACATAGTTTTCTGGGGCGATTATCTGCCTTCTTTTGTCGGTAAATATATAAAATTTTTTAATGTTGAAATCTGGAAAAAATCCTGGGTAATTTGTTTAGCTTTTCTCGGAATTGTATTTTTAATAAATAATATGCTGATAGTTACAAAGAATGACTATCCCTTAAAGACTCCTAAGGGTACTTATTATCTTAGAAGCCAACCGGGGCAGGTTATTCAGCAGGCTGTTTCCTATATTAATGAAAATTCAGATAAAAATGACACTTTGCTTGTTATACCGAGAGGATTATCGATAAATTTCTTTACGGGACTTTCTTCAAACAACCGGTACTATGACTTTATTCCACCTACTATTGAAGTTACAGGAGAAGATAAAATAGTACAGAATTTAAAACATAACAAGCCTCGTTATATTCTGGTAACCAATGAAGACTTGAGTGAATGGGGAGCACCTTTTATCTGCAGGGATTATGCGTTTAATATTTGTAAGTTTATACAGGATAATTATAAATATAAAGCAATAATTGGAAACAATTTTATGATTAAAATTTTTGAGGTAAAAAAATAGACAGGCATTACATATAATGCCTGTCTTGAGACTTTATTGTTTCTGTTACTAGAATCTGTAGCTAGTTCTAAATCCCACGAGAACATTCATGTCATTGGATGACCATGCACCTCTGTCGCCAATGAGCTGAACACTCGGTATGAAAGCGATAGAATCTGTTGCCTGGATTTTGTAGTATGCTTCAAGAACTTTTTCTCTGCCGCCGGCAGTAGGATTAGCCGCACTTATACCATTAGATGGTGAACCAACAGCCACGTTCGGGAACAGGAATGCTACACCTGCACCAAATACATCTCTTTGTCTTTTGCCAAAGTTAATAAATTTGGGAAGTGATCTTACAGGAACTTCAATACCTGCCGTCCATGCCTGTCTTATACCATACACAAGAGCCGTAGTGGTAGCTGAAGTTAAAATACTGTTATTAAGTATTACATTTGTACCGGTACCATTTTGCAGTGCACTTAACAGTGCTGATACAGGGCCTGTATCGTTGAGAGCAAAACTTCCAAAGAGACCTATGCCTTTGTATACTTCCTGGTTCATACCTGCATAAAAGCCATGTGCGGTACTTCCAAATCCTTTGTTAAGTGAAATTGTTTGAGTTCCGTCTGTAGTTACTGTAACCAGATTATTTAAAGCACCACCGCCGGATTTTATCAGGTAATACCCACCGAATATGTTACCTGATACATTAAATATATCATTTGTACAGAGCATTTTATCAAGGAAGCCGAGATTATATCCCAGATCTGCTTCTGTAGTCAATCCTACACCGTTCATAGCTTCGCTTATATCAAGGAACGAACCGTCAGCTTTTAATCTCAAGTTAGCCCAGCGTCCCAAACCTTGTCTGATTTCCATAGCAATTCTTGGAATGGTATAATTTTGAAGTATTGCAGGGTTGTTAATTAAAGAACTATTCTGGAATTGTTCATTTTCATATCCCTGATACGGACTCTTGAAGTAAATGTCTCTCCAGGGAATAACACCCATTTTAAAATCAAACGCTGTTCTCCATGAGTCATCTTTTGGCATGTAAGGTATTTCTGCCTTTAATACCTGATCATAGTAAGCTGATTCAATGTAAGCGTTGCTTCTGAGGTTGCCGCCGGAAACAAATCCGATTGCTGCTGTTCTTAGATTTCCATCTGTTACATTAATAAAATCGTTAGGCCTTATGCCTTCATTATATAAACTGGAATCTCCTGCTATGAAACTGGCTCCTGAAAATCTGCTGGTTGCAAGGCCTGATCCTGCTTCAAGCGGTGATACACGACCAAATGCAGCAACCAATCTTGTATGAATCATACCAGGCCCAACAATTGGACCACCTTTGTCTTCTACAGCCGAATAGTCAACATTGATTCTTGTACGGCCAACAGCACTTATGCCATCAGTAAATGAATCACCCGGATTTCCGCTGATATCTCCGTAACCGCCAAAGCTGACATCCCCGTATATTTTCATTTTTTCCAGAATAGCAAGCCTGTTGTCCTGTTCATCATTTTTAGCTTCAATTTTGGTTGCTCTTGCTTCGAGAACATCAGACCTTGTCTGTAAGGTTTTTAATTCTGTCGCAAATTCTTCCTGCAATTTGGCTACTGTTGCAAGATCTTCCTTGTCAGCTTTTTCTGCGCCCAATCTTGCAATTTCCTTGCCTATTGTTTTAACTGTTGCATTCAGGGCTGCTGCAAGTTCATAACGTGTTGGCGCCCTGCTTCCCCTAAAGGTTTTGTCAGGATAACCTTCGATAACGTTGTACTTGTCTACAAGGTCTTTTAAAGCTTTATAAGCCCAGTTCGACTGACTTACATCAGATAATTCATCTACACTTGTTATGGCATGTGCAGACTGAACATTTGTAAAACTCCCCGTAAATCCGCAAACTAACACACTAGCTGCAAGCAACAAAGGTGTTATTTTCTTTACTACCATATACTACTCCTATCGCAAATTTATGTATACGTGACGTATCACCACTAATTGATATTCAAAGACGAGAAAGTCAGCATTAAAACTTTATATATGCCACCTCCATTTCCACAAGTCCTAATAATATAGAATTTTCTCTTCTAAAATTACTGGCTTAACAGTTTTTGCTTTATGCCAGAGATGATTTCAGCATAAGTTTTAACTAATTTAGATTTGAAAACTTTATCTCATATATTATTGAGGTTGACAATCAATCTAGTGGTGCTTTTCAGCCGCAAAAAGATAGCCTGACTGTCGTAAAATAGTCAGGCTATCTCTAGCAATTTTGTTTTTATTAGAACGTCAAGAAGTAAGGTTTTGCTCAAAAGTAACAACAGAACATGATCTTCCCAAAGCCACTGCATATCTTGGAAGCATTATTTTTCTTGTTATACAGCAACTGCCCTTGCAAAAGCAATCAAAAACACGGCAATTGCAGAATGACAGACGTTTATGACACAGTACATAGGAGGTCTGGCACAACCTGGAAGTTTATAATTTTTTAATACAATTTTAGTTCATGCTGAAGTATTTATTTCAATTTACGGTATACTAAACCGTAAATTATGCTATTATTGTCTTAAGTAAGGACAGCGGAAAAAATTCTTCGGCGACGCGAAAGCGGCGGCTAAGAATTTTTGTAGGCTGCTTCTTGTTTATCAAGATTTAACAAGTAATAAAAAATGCGTAAGTATTTTTTATTATGTCCTTAATAGTATATTTGCGGGTGAGATATGGAAGTAAAAATTATAGAATCATTTGAACAGACAATTTTAAATCGTTTTGATGAAACAATATCTGTTTTAACCTCTATGAAAAAAAATGTGAAAGCAATAGAAGAAGCTGCAGTACTAATTACAAATTGTTTAAAAGCCGGTAATAAACTGTTAATATGTGGAAATGGCGGAAGTGCTGCTGATGCTCAGCATATTGCAGCAGAATTTGTCGGTAAATTTTACCGTATTGATAGACCAGCTCTCCCTGCAATTGCATTAAATGTGAACACATCAATTATTACAGCTATCGGCAATGATTTTGGCTATGACAAAGTATTTACAAGACAGGTAGAAGCATTTGGACAAAAAGGTGATGTACTTATAGGAGTATCAACCAGCGGAAATTCAGTAAACATTATTGAAGCTGCAAAAATGGCTGCTCAAAAGGGTATGTATTTTATTGCACTAACAGGTGAAAGACCTTGTGAACTGGATAAACTAGCTCAAACTTCCATAAAAGTTCCAAGTACAAATACACCGATAATTCAAAATGTCCACATTTCAACCTGCCATACAATATGCGAACTCGTTGAATCACAATTTTAATAATTCCAAAATGAGCAAGTTATTCAACCGTATTTTTAAAAAGTTACTTATCTTTATCCGAAGTGATGAACATGCAATATAGAAAGATTTAGTGGCTCTATAAGACAAAGGATTGCAAAATGTTCCTGAAATACTCTCGCTTTTTAAAAAGTGATTATTGGAACAACTTCGTTATCAGGCTTTTTATCGTTTATTACAATTTATCACTTATAACACCTGCCAATATTTATTGTGTATACGGTGCACCAAATAAGGACGTAAAAAAAATACTTAGCCGCCGCCTTCGCGTCGCCGAAGAATTTTTTCCGCTGTCCTTAATATTCTAAAATTTATTACCAAATCAAAAAACCTGTCTCCAAACGGTTACAGGTAATTAATTTTATAAAAATTCGGGTTTGACGGGGCTCGAACCCGCGACCTCCTGCGTGACAGGCAGGCACTCTAACCAGCTGAGCTACAAACCCATACTACTGTATTATGTCTTAATAGCATAACAGAGGTTTTATATCTTTGCAAGACTTATATTTCTTCATCATAGAGAAGTATTTGCCCTGCGCTTAAAAATTATAAAATACAAATTTTTAATTTTCAACAAGTAATTTTAGAAATTTGTCTGTATTTTAAATTTTGCTCCTGCATTGTATGTCCCAATTACTAAAATCACTGTATTTTACTCTTTTTCTTTTTTGAAATTTAATCATTATTCTAAAAAAATTAATAAATTGTCCGTTTATTTTTTACATAGATTAAATTTAACTGATAATCAAGTCAGGAGAAATTGTATGAATAACGAAGGATTTTACAATTCAAGAGAAGATGCAGGCAGAATACTTGCAGATAAAATTGCGGAACTGAATCTTGAAAACCCGTATCTTCTTGCAATACCAAGAGGTGGCATTCAGGTTGCAGAATGTGTGTCAGATAAGCTTAAAATTCCTATAAATCCGATAGTTGTAAAAAAGATACCCATTCCCGGTAATCCTGAAGCAGGATTTGGAGCTATAACAGAAGATGGTATTAAAATTATGGATGACAAAGCAGTTAGTTATATGGGTATTAGCCATGAAGCAATTGATAAAATTTCTGAAGGTATAATAAAAGAAGTAATTCACAGGGCAAATGTTTATGGTCGGCCGGACAGGGAAAAAGTACGATTATCAGATGTAATTATAATTGATGACGGGGTTGCAACAGGCTATTCTTTAATAGCTGCAATAACTTCTGTTAAAGGAATGAAGCCTGTTTCGATTACAGCAGCTGTACCTGTAGCATCAAAGTTTGCATACGACAAAATTGTGCACATGGTAGATAATTTTGTCTGTCCGCTTGTTGATGATACATATTTCTTTGCAGTTGCCAGCTACTATAAAGAATGGTTTGACCTTTCAGAAGATCAAATAAAAAGTATTATTGGGACCTCCAGGGAAAAGTACAAATTTTAAATTCCATATATATATTGATAAAATCATTAAGATTTCCAGTGTTGCAAATATCTTATGTAATCAATTCAAAAATTTTAAATTGATTATCTGTTATTCAGGCATTTTTCAATATTTTTTAAAAAGTTTCTAATAATTTCCTGTTCCTTGGGATTTGTTGAATAGTATAAATACTGCCTTAACACATAAGATGCGTTTTTATAATCGCCAATTTGGGCATAAACAAGTCCAAGCTCTTTGTAAGCACTGCCGAATGAACTATTTACAGCTATAGCGTTTTTGTAATTGTTAATTGATTCTTTATAATCTTTAGCTGACTGATAAGCTTTGGCTATATTGAAATAATCTTCTGCCGATTTTTTATTATCAACCTTTATAAAGTTTTGCCGGGTATTATCCGATACAGTTTTTTGTGCAGTAGTCAAAACGGTAGTTTTATCGGCCAAATCTTTTTTAAGTTTGTTTATCTGGACATTTTTTTCGTTAATAATATCGTCAGCACGTTTATTAGCTAAAGAAACCATATTTTCCAGTTCTTTTTGCCTGTTAACAGCTAAAGAAAAAACTTTTTTGGATTCTGTCAGTTCTTGTTGTAAAACACTTATTTTACCGGAAAAATCCTGAACCTGCTTTTCAGTAAAAGCTAACTTACTTTTCAAAAAACTGATTTCTGCACTATTATCGTTAGAAATAGTGTTGGTTCCTAAATGTGCAGATGTATATTGTTGTCTAGCTTTATCCAGCTCATTATTTAGATTTACAATCCGGGAAGTTAAAGTTTCGGATTTTGTACGGTAAGCTGCAAGCTGATTTTTGAGCTCATTAATTTCTGTTTCATAAGATTGGCTGTTAGCCAGATTGTAATTTTCTTTCAATTTTTTTATATCGTTATTTAATGTATTTATTTTATCCGACAAAAACTGTATTTGCTTTTCTTTATTAATTAACTGGTTTTTTAATGAATCTATCTGAATATTTTTAAAAGCTAAATTGGTTCCATTTTGTGAATTTAAAGATGAATACTGCTGTTTGACTTTATTAAATTCAGAATTTAAATTAGCAAGTGTTTTTGATAAGTCTTCATTCCTTTTTTGCTGTGCAAAAAGTTGATTTTTTAAATCAATAATTTCGTTATTATTCATATTTAACTTTAAATCAGACTGTTTAGGGATTTCTTCTATTTGTTTTGCATTATCCGTAATATTGCGTTCAAGTGATGAATTTTGCTTCTTTGTCATCCTGGAATTAACTTCTGCCGCAGAAAGTGATTTTGTCAGATTTTGATTCATTTCCTGTAATCTTAAAATCTCGTTCTGTGCGCACATAAGCTGATATTTCATATCTTTTATAGTTTCATTAAGGTCGTTTATTGTCTGGTTGTTTGATATTTTAGCTTCTTTATTCTGATAAGGAGGTCTTAGTATAACAACCTGTGTGCTGGCTTTAGTGTCACCGTAATTTAAAGCTGAAACCAGAACAGCGGCAAGAAAAAATGCCTTGTATTTTCCAGTTTTCATAATATCCTTCTCCCAATAGTGAATCAAAATGAAATCGGCAAAGTATTGTCACCGGTTTGAACAAGTTATAATCCCTCTGGATACCGCATTCATTACCACTGCCGGTGCCTTGTACCTTTTCTTGTTGCAGATGTGAAACGATCAGTTTTTGACATTTTTTAGCTGGACGAGGGCGGACTGCCTATTTCCTGTATTTTTTATAAAATCATAGTTATGCGACAGTCTTTTTATGAAATAACCGAAAATTATTCAGGAAATAATTGCCCGATTAGGGCAATCTCAATTTTGCAGGCATTAAAAATCTATCCGACAAATAGTTATTAATCTATCAATCTGTATAACCAAAGGAATACGTCATACTGCTTAGTAATTTTATTCATGCTGTAATAGGGTTTTTTCTAAATCTTTCAGTGTCTTTTGTCCAACAGTCAGGAATATATAATTCACGGTCTAACCTGCTATTTTTTCTGCATATGGATACATTATCTATTACTATTGTTGCATTAGGCCTATAACGCCAGCTGGCTTAATTAAATTAAGTAATGTTAAGATTATTCTCTTTTTCAAACTGGTTTATTCTGGGCATTTTTGTCATTTTAAGGTTTTATACTTTAAATAAATGTAGAATAAAACTAGTCGTCCTAAAGAGTTGAAATATTTTATGATTATTAACCCTGAAATTAATATAAGTAAATTTTTACATCCTGAAGACAGGAAGATTCTTGATGAATATGAATCTTCAGAAAAAGTTCTGTATAAAACAGAGTCAGAATTTAACAATATTTCAGTTGTTGAAAATTCATCAGGGCGTTTTTTAAAGTTTGACGATTCTTACCAGTCAGGAATTTTAAATTACAAGACAAATCCCAACAACTTGCCTTATATTAATTATTTTTTTATTTCCATTCTGTTAAATCCTGATATCAAAAACATATTAATACTTGGCATGGGGTCAGGACATATAATTAAATGCTTTACAAGACTGATACCAGATTTTAAAAATATAGACGTGGTCGAAATTGATCCTGATATTGTAAAAATTGCAAAAAAATACTTTAATTTTGAACAAAATAAACTGGTAAACATAAATATCCAGGATGCAAGAGTTTTTGTCAGAAATACAAATACTAAATATGACCTGATAATTATGGATTTATTTTCTTGTGATGGGATGGAATACAGATTTATGACAGAAGAATTCCTTAATGAAATAAAATCCAGACTGGTATCAGGGGGAATTTTTGCGGCTAATTTATTTGGTTCTTCAGAATTTAAACTTGATGGTTATATTTTTAATTCATCATTAAAGACATACAAAAAAGTTTTTAATGATGTTTTTGTATTTCCTACAAACTTTGGAAATGATGAACTTTACAGAGAAATTTGGGGACTAAAACACGAGCTTTCTGATTTAACCAATATAATTTTATTTGCATCAAATGAAAATTTTAATATAACAAAAAATAAACTTATTTTAAGATCGTTAATGTTAAAGGAACGTTACAATTTAGTCGAAATAGCTAACCTCAATAAATATACAGAAGATTTGCTGGAAATTGATTTAAATATAAGCAATTTTTCAGTATTTAAAGATGAAATGGAGGACGATCTGCAATTAAATCTTGATAATTTAAAAAATTACCTATATATTGACCATATGGATAATAACCATCCGGTTAAAATAAATCCTGTGGATGATGAAAGAAACCAAATAACATCTGGATAATAAAGTAAAAACTCTTATATTTTAAGGAAGACGGGGAGATGAATAAGTTGTGTGTAAATAAAATTAAATGGGGAATAATAATTTCCATATTTTTAATAATGTTAACTAACATAGCAGTTCATGCGCAGGCAAGTATGCCATCTTTGAATATCAGTCTGGGCTCTACAAACAGTCCGCAAGAATTTAGCAAGGGATTGCAAATTTTAATCTGGCTTACAATTCTTACTATTGCGCCAGGTATATTTGTCATGGCCACTGCATTTACAAGAATTGTAATTGTATTATCGCTAACCAGACAAGCCATAGGTACAGCTTCGTTACCTCCGTCACAGGTTATAGTGGGGCTTGCTATGATACTAACTTTTTTTGTTATGGCACCTACCTTTAATGAAATAAATACTCAGGCTTTTCAACCCTATATGCATAACAAAATAACCCAGCAGGTTGCTTTGAAGAAAGGTATCGAACCGCTCAGAAAATTTATGTTTAAACAGACCGAAGAAAGTGATCTAGCTTTGTTTGTCCAGTTATCAAAAATAAATAGGCCTAAAGTAATGGCTGATGTTCCTACTTATGTGCTTTTGCCGTCTTTTATTATAAGTGAACTTAAAACCGCTTTTAAAATCGGTTTTATGATATTCATACCTTTCTTAATCATTGATATAGTAGTTTCCAGTATCCTTGTATCAATGGGGATGTTATTCTTGCCCCCTGTTACAATTTCCATGCCATTTAAAATAATACTTTTTGTATTAATAGACGGTTGGCACTTGATAGCACAGTCTCTCGTTATGGGATTTAAGTAGTTTACCTGAATAAGATTAAATGGAGTAAAAATGACTCAAGCTATTTTTCTGACTCTTTTAACAAAAACGCTTATTTTAACAATAGAGCTTTCTGCACCTATACTTATTATCTGCATGGTCGTAGGGCTTATAATTAGTATATTTCAATCGGTTACTCAGATACAGGAATCAACATTAACATTTGTTCCAAAGATTCTGGCAGGTATATTTGCAATTATACTTCTTGCCCCTTGGATGCTTGAAGTATATATTAACAGCGTTAACGAGTTATTTGTCAATATGTCAAGTTATATCCACTAGTTAACTATAAAAGGTCGAAAGTTCAATGAATCAAGATTTAGCAGTTTTATTTTCAAATCAGGGTATAATAGTATTTTTACTGGTTTTGGCCAGAGTATCCGGTATGTTTACTACTGCTCCTCTTTTTTCTACATTTCCGATTCCAATGATGGTAAAAGCTTGTTTGTCTGCACTTGTCGGATTTATAATTTTTCCGTTTGTACTAACTTCTGCACATTTTCAAATGCCTCATGATATGGTTATGCTGTCAGTTCTTATTTTTAAAGAAATGCTGGTAGGTATTTTAATAGGCTTTTCAGCCAACTTGATATTTATAGGAATAGAAATAGGAGGCCAATTGCTCGCAATACAGATGGGGCTCTCTATTGCAGAAGCACTGGACCCTGTTACAAAGCAGCAAGTTCCAATTATTGGGCAATTTTATCTTTTTATAGCATGTATATTATTTATATATTTAAACGGCCATCATTGGCTGATAACGTGTATTTATGGAAGCTATCATTCAATACCTATAAATTTAAATTTTGAATTTACCACAGAAATAGTACAGAAATTACTCTTTTTTATAGGTCAGCTTTTCAGTATTGCTTTTTCAATAATAATGCCAGTTTTTGGCTTATTATTCATAATTGATATTGCTCTTGCATTTATTTCCAAAATGATGCCGCAGATAAACATATTTATGGTCAGCTTACCATTGAAAATTTATGTAGGAATAGTATTGATGAGTTTATTTATAACAACAACAGCAGCATATATGTCAGGCTTAATACAAACCTTGCTTGACAACATAAGAGGTATATTTGTCTAGCAGGAGAATAAATGGCTAACGAAAGAACAGAAAAACCGACACCCAAAAAACTGTCCAAGGCCAGAGATGAAGGGAAAATAGCACGAAGTCAGGATTTGAATTCTGCTATAATGCTGTGTATTGGAATGTATTTAATATTCATCTTTTCTTCAAGCATAATGTTAAAGTTGAAGCAGTTAACTATTTCAACTTTAACAAATCTTGATCCATCATTAGTATCCCGTGAAAACTTTATCGGTTTTTTTGCGCCTTATATTTCTGTTGCATTTTCAATTCTTCTGCCAATACTTTTAATCCTTATGATAGCCGGTATTGTTATAAATTATGTTCAGATCGGTTTTCTTTTTACTTTACAACCTTTAAAACCGGATATAAACAAATTAAGTCCTTCAAGTATGCTAAGTGGACTGAAAAGAATCTTTTTGTTTGATGTTAAAACAATAGTAGAGTTAATTAAATCCTTGATAAAAATGATTATTGTAGCCTGGATTGCATATTCAGTTATTATGGGACACAGAAATGAGCTTTTAAATTTGCTTGGTTCAGAAGTTCCACAAGCTCTGGCTGTTATAGGCAGTATTATGTTTGAAATGTACACAAAAATCTGTATTATATTGCTGTTCTTAGGTGTAGCGGATAAAAAATACCAGTCTTATGAATTTGAAAAATCAATGAAAATGACTAAAGAAGAGGTTAAAGACGAAAGAAAAAATTCAGAAGGTGATCCCCAGATTAAAGCTAAAATCAAAGCTATTCAGTACCAGTTTGCCGTGCAAAGAATGACAAGTGCCATTCCAAAAGCTGATGTGGTAGTGACAAATCCAACCCATTATGCTGTTGCAATAAAATATGATACAAGTATAGCTCCTGCCCCACAGGTTATCGCAAAAGGTGTTGATTATGTAGCTTTTAAAATCAAGGAAATAGCTCAAAATAATAATATACCGATTGTTGAAAATAAACCACTTGCAAGAACCTTATATAAAGTTGTACCATTGGATGGGTTAATTCCTGCAGAACTTTATGTGGCAGTAGCTGAACTCTTAGCTTACGTTTACAAAACGGGTAGGAAAAGATAGAGCGTGAATAAAGCAAAATTAAGCAAATTACTTCAGAATAACGATATTTTACTGGCCGTTGGCCTTGTAATTATTGTTGCGATGATGATGATTCCAATACCGTCTCCTTTACTTGATATTCTGATTACAATTAATATTTCTTTATCTGTAATTATTCTTTTGGTCTGCTTATATACCACAGAACCTTTAAAATATTCGTCATTTCCTACTGTATTACTACTTACAACATTGTACAGATTGGGCTTAAATGTCAGTTCTACAAGGCTTATATTGTTACATGCACATGCCGGTACAGTTATTGATGCTTTCGGAAAGTTTGTTGTTGGAGGAAATTACGTAGTCGGTGTAATTATATTTACAATTCTTGTTGTAATTAACTATATGGTTATTACAAATGGTGCGGGACGTGTCGCAGAAGTAGCAGCCAGATTTACATTAGATGCTATGCCGGGTAAACAGCTTAGTATCGATGCTGATCTAAATTCAGGACTTATTAATGAGACAGAAGCTAAAGCCAAAAGAAGAAAAATTGAAAGAGAAGCTGATTTCTACGGTACTATGGATGGTGCCAGCAAGTTTGTAAAAGGTGATGCAATTGCCGGCATCGTTATTACAGGTGTAAACATAGTCGGCGGATTAGTAATAGGTATATGGCAACTGGGCATGGATTTTCAGTCTGCTGCTGCCACTTATACAATATTAACTGTTGGTGAAGGTCTTGTAGCTCAGCTCCCTGCTTTAATTATTTCTACAGCAACAGGTTTACTGGTAACAAGATCCAGCGGAGATGATAAATCGTTAAGTAATGACATTTCTGATGAAATGTTTAACAATCCCAAGGTATTGGGAATTGTAGCAGGGCTTTTATTCCTGTTAGGTATAATACCTGGATTACCGACTATACCGTTCTTTACAATAGCAATAGCACTGGCTGCATATACCTTCAAAAAATCCAAAGATATCAAGAAAGAAGAGGAAGAAACTGCCCAAAAGGCTAAAGAAGCTGAGACTAAACAGGCATCACCTAAGAAAAGAGCTTCCAAAGAAAGTGTTATGGAACTTTTAAATATAGAGCCAATGGAGATAGAGATAGGCTACAGGCTTGTGCCATTACTTGATATAGAACAGGGCGGCGATTTGCTGGAAAGAATAGCACAAATAAGAAGGCAGGTTGCACTCGATTTTGGAATTATTCTTCCATCAATAAGGGTTCGTGACAACCTGCAACTTTCACCCAATACCTATCAGATAAAATTAAAGGGTATTCCGATTGAATCAGGAGAAGTTTATGCAGACCGTTTTCTTGCAATGAATGCAGGTCTTGGCGAAAACGACGGCAGTTTGCAGGGTGTACAGTCAGTTGAACCTGCATTCGGACTTCCTGCTTTATGGATTGAAGAAAGGGATAAAGAATACGCTGAAACTATAGGATATACTGTTGTAAGTCCTTCAGCCGTAGTTTCAACGCACTTGACCGAAGTAATCAAGAAAAATGCAGCGGAAATTTTAAACAGGGCAGATGTTCAGGCTTTAATTGACAATGTTAAAAAGCAGTCTGAAAAACTGGTTGACGATATATTTAAAGATAACACCATTACACTTGCAGAAATTCAGATAGTACTGCAAAACCTCTTAAAGGAAAGAATTTCAATAAGAGACCTGTTAACAATACTTGAAACAATAAGCACGCACAGCAGAGTATCAAGGAATCCTGATTATTTGACAGAACAGTGCAGGTTGGCACTTGCAAGAAGTATATGCAGACAAAATTTAAATGATTCAGGAGAATTACTTGCTGTAACATTATCTCCTGATATAGAAAATGTAATTGCAGCAGGAATTAGCCAGGATGGCCAGAGTTTAAGCCTTGATCCATTATTTACAAGGACTTTAATAGACAACTTAAATTCAGAAATAGAAAGAGTATTAACTACTACAGGAAACCAGCCTGTTATACTATGTAGCGCACAAATCAGGCTGGCATTCAGAAGACTTGTAGAAAGAACATTCCCTCAAATAAGTATTATGTCGTATAATGAAATAGCTGCTAATATAACAGCAAAATCTGTGGGTATAGTGAGATTTGATGTATTACCTTCCGGGGTGTAACAATGGTTGATTTTTTAAAGATAAATGAAAAAATAAAAATTATACCAAATAACGTTAAAGATATAACTGACGGAATTATAACCGACCTAAAAAAAGACAGTTATTCTGTACTTTTAAATAAAACTGTTAGCCTCAATAACAATGAGGCTGTTGAAATAATTATCCCTGATAATAATAACCTTATAAAGGCAGAAAGTTCTGTATTACAGATTAATGATAATATTTTATGCCTGACTAATCCCGAAAATATCAGGCATATCCAAAGAAGAGAATTTCCACGGGTTGATATAAAAATTCCTGTCACACTCAAAGAAATTAACAAATCTGATGATGTAATTGATTCAGTGACAAAAAACCTTAGCGGCGGTGGCATGCAGCTTGTAACTGACAGAAATTTTAAGGTCGGTTCATTGCTAGACGCAAAATTTATAATTCTGGATAAAAAAAGTATTGAAACAGTTCTTGAAGTATTAAGAATTGATAATGATGATAAAAAAAAGAAAGAATACTATTTATCAGGAAAATTTAAGAATCTGTCAAACACTCAACGAACAGCTTTAATACAGATATGTTTTAAAAGGCAGTTAGAACTAAAATATAAGGGAATCCGATCAGACTATTTTAGCAATGGGGGTGAGCATCATTAAATTTGCCGTAAAGTTAGCAGGTATTTTATCAAGTTTTACGCTATTTGCTGTTGGCTCAATCGTATTGCTGAGGGCGATGTCATTAGATTTTGACACAGTTTTATATGCATTAAAATATGCTTTTTTGAGCAGTATCATAGCAGGCTTTTTGGGATATTCCATAGGAAAAATTTTTGATTCGCCTCATAAAAATCATGAAAAATTAATGAAAACAAATAAAAAAGCAGACCTTTTAATAGATGATATTCTGGTTAATGACCTCGACCAGGTAAGCAGTGATGTTGACAGCTAAATGGTGAAAAATTGTTATGAAATTAGATAAAATTTTAAGTTATAAAGTTGATTTGGATAAAATTTTAAGCTATAGATTTAATTTTGAGGAAAAGAACCTCGTAGAAAGATTTACAAGAATTATAGCACTTTCTATTTTGTTAACAGTATTCTTTATTTCAGGGTTTAATATTTATTCCGGATATGCAATTATTCAGCAATATGAAAAAGATAATAATGCTTACTATAATACACTAGCAAATTCAATATATGAAATTGCCAAAAATGATTTAAAAATAAAACAGTTTGATAATGTAAAAAATCTTACTAATAAATTAATTGAAAATAACCTTGTTATGTTTGTTGGAATAGTCGACTTAAAATCAAGAAAATATGTTTGGTCCAGTGTAAAAGAACTCATAGGAACCAGAGCAGAAATTGGGAATCCCTGGATTAATAATATTTATTCTAAAACTTTTAAACAAATAGACCCCTCAAACATAAAAGAAATTGACAATTACAGTAATAATTGTTTAATTATATCTAATTTTTACAGTAAAAGTACACTTACAACCTTGCTGGAAATTATTTTAAAAGGGAATTTTTTCCTGCTTTTGAATTTTACTATATTTGGATATTTACTTGCCTGGATATCAGCAAGATCCCTAACAAAACCGATTATGCAGCTTGCATACGGTGCTAAGGAATTTTCTAATGGAAATTTAAGTTATAGATCAAATATTTCCTCAAATGACGAAATCGGGCAACTGGCAAAAGCTTTTAACGATATGGCTACCAAGCTGGATAATCTTTATTCTTCTTTGGAACAGCAAGTTAAAGAACGTACAAATGAATTAAATAATAAAAATGTTCAGCTTGAAAGTGCATATACTGAATTAAAAGAAGCTCAGACTCTTCTGGTTCAAAACGAAAAAATGTCATCTTTAGGTTTGCTTACTGCCGGTTTAGCGCACGAGCTTAATAATCCTATTAATTTTATTTACGGTAACCTGTCTCATTTAAAAAATTATTCTGAAGATTTATTCAAAATAATTGATTCTTACGAAACAATACTTACGAATTTGCAGAAAGAAGATTTTGATAAAATTAACCAGGTAAAAGATGAAAATGAATATACTTTTATATTAGAAGACTTACCCCTTCTTATAAAAAGTTGTCAGGACGGTGCTGAAAGATGCAAGCAAATTATTCTTGACTTGAAAAACTTTTCCAGGCTTGATGAAGCTGTTGTTAAAGAAGTAAATATACATGAAGGAATTGACAGTACTTTAAACATATTACACAATAAGATAAAGAATAAAGTTACAATTAATAAGGATTATGGCGATATACCACTGGTATCCTGTTACGCTGGACAATTAAATCAGGTTTTTATGAATATTCTGGATAATGCAATAGCAGCCATAAAAGAAAGAGGAATTATTAACATAAAAACCTGTACTGAAAACAACAATGTTGTTATAATAATTGAAGACAATGGATCTGGAATTGAGAAAGAATATCTTTTAAAAATATTTGATCCGTTTTTTACGACAAAACCAGTCGGTGAAGGTACTGGATTGGGTTTGGCAATTTCATACAAAATCATTAAAAGTCACAATGGAACTATTGAAGTAGATAGCACTAAAGAAAAAGGTACAAAATTTATTATAAAATTACCATTGGATTGGAAAAAAGACAATAATAAGAGTATAAATCAGGAAAAATCTAATTTATGAAATACAATATTTTAGTTGTTGATGATGAAGAAAATAATCTTCAGTTATTTCAAAGAACCTTTAGAAAAAAATACAACGTGTTCCCTGCAAAATCAGGTACAGAAGCATTGGATATATTAAGTAATATGAGAATAGACTTAATTATTTCAGATCAGAGAATGCCTGAAATGGAAGGTGTTGAGTTTTTGAAAAGGAGTATGGAATTATCTCCTGACTCAGTAAGAATATTGATAACAGGATACAGTGATGCTGGTGCTATTGTAGATGCAATAAATAATGTAAAAATTCACAGGTACATAAAAAAGCCCTGGATACCGGAAGATTTAATTAACACAGTTGATGCAGCTCTTGAACTTTATCAGTTAAATATAGATAATCAGCAGTTAACTCTTGACCTCAAGGATTTATTTTCAGGGACAATAACAGCTATTACTGAAGCGCTGGATGCAAAAGATCCGTTCACATTTGGAAGAAGCAAAAGAGTTACCTATTACGCATTAGAAACAGGAAAATCTTTAAATTTGTCTCCTCTCTTATTAAGTGAACTTGAATTAGCAGGATTATTACACGATATTGGCATGATTGGAGTGCCTGAAACTGTACTGAGCAAGCCAGGAAATCTTGAAGTTAATGAATTTGATGTCATAAAAAGGCATGTAACTATCGGAGTAAAAATTTTAGAAGAAATTAAACAGCTAGAAAATGTTGTAGATATTGTCAGAACCCATCATGAACGCTTTGACGGCTACGGATACCCTTATGGACTTAAGGGTGAGGAAATTCCTATTTGTGCAAGAATTATAGCTGTAGCTGATGCCTATGACGGAATGGTATCTGATAGAGCTTATAGAAAAGGTATGTCACATGAAGCTGCAAAAGAAGAACTTAAAAAACAAGCTGACACACAGTTTGACAGTATAATCACAGATGCATTTTTAGCCATTATAGATCAGGCAAGGCTGGAAGTTGATGTGATTAGCTCAACAAAGGTACTGGAATAATATTTGCTATACTTCCATCTCTCAGTCTACAAAAATTCTTAGCCGCCGCCTTCACGTCGCCGAAGAATTTTTTCCGCTGTCCTTAATCTCTGCTTCTTCCAAATAAGAGCCAGATGTAGTACAAGATTTGCAGTATGGCAAATAAAGCTGCTGCTACATAGGTCATAGCGGCGGCGGTCAGGACGCTTCTTGCTCCGCCAGATTCTTCTCTGGTTAAATATCCGCCTTCAACCAGTGCATGCATTGCTCTACTGCTAGCATTAAGTTCTACCGGTAAAGTTACAATCTGAAATATAACAACTGCACCGTATAAAGCTATTCCGGCAAAAGCAATCAACAAAGTCAGCCCGGTAAGATGCATAACAGCCTGCAAACCAAGACTTATCATAATAAGAATGGGACCAAGATTCTGTCCGAACATTACAGCAGGGAAGATTCCAGCTCTTAGCTTCATCGGCATATAACCCTTGTTATCCTGTATTGCATGACCAGCTTCATGCGCCGCAACGCCAATAGCAGCAATTGAGCTGTTGCCATAGACGCCCTGCGACAGCCTTAAAACTTTCTGTGTGGGGTCGTAATGATCCGTTAATTCGCCGCCGATTGATTCGACCGAAACATTGTAGATTCCTGCATCATTCAGCAGAAATCTTGCAACTTCAGCTCCGGTTGAACCTTTGGCAGACCTGATTTTTGAATATTTAGAAAATGTGCTTTTAACAAGTAGTTGAGGAATTCCGGTTATAATAAATCCTATGATAATTAAAAGCCAATAACTTGAGTCATAAAACATATCATCCTCCTTATAGATAATGAAATTTTGCTGAAGGGTGCAAAAAGGTTGTAAATTCCTTATTTTTTAAATTTTCTGGTTTAAATAAATCTGTCACCTTTTTGAATTCTTGCTCCATTACACCAGCAGTCCGCACATACGGGCTTTTTACAAGCCGGCTGAAGCTTTTTTATTATTAAAGTTCCTTTTCCTGTTAAAACCTCAATACCGTTATTAATTATACCAAGTATTTCTCCATAATTTTTATTCTCAATATTTTCTTTATTATTCTGGATTTCTGTTTCGAGGATTTTAACCTGATCCTGCCCAAAGAAAGTATAAGTGCCAGGAAACGGCTTCATTCCCCTTACTTTATTGTGTATATTTATTGCAGAATCCTGCCAGTTTATTCTTCCGTCATCTTTTTTCAGCTTTGGGGCATGGGTTGCTTCTTCATTGTTTTGCGATACAGGCGTTATGGTTTTATTTGCAAATCCTATCATACTTTCATAAAGCATTTGCGCTCCGGTTTGTGAGATTATTTTAGACAGTTCAGGGGCAGTCACATTTTCAGGTATTTTAATTTCTTTTTTAATAAGCATTGCTCCTGTATCAACACCTATGTCAGTTAGCATTGTCGTTATTCCGGTTACTTTTTCTCCGTTTATAATTGCCCACTGTATCGGGTTTGCCCCTCTGTATTTTGGCAATAGAGAGGCATGCAAGTTAATTGTTCCAAATTTTGGAATATCCAGCACTTCCTGACTTAAAATTTGCCCGAATGCAACAGTTATGAAATAATCAGGTTTTAATTCTTTTAAAAGGTTTATTAATTCAACATCTTTTCTGATAGATACTGGTTGATAGATTTTAATTCCGTATCGTTCTGCCAAAACCTTAACAGGAGGAGGTGTAAGTTTATGTCCTCTGCCTGCAGGCCTGTCCGGCTGCGTAATTACTGCCGCAATGTCAATATCTTCTTTATTAATAAGAAACTCAAGTGAAGGGACTGCAATTTCTGGAGTTCCTAGAAAAATAATCTTCATAAACAGTCTAAATCTCCTTAATTTCTGTCTTTTGCAAATTTTCCTGCTGCTGGATCATTTCTTCAAGTTCATTTTCTTCAAGTAAATAATCAATTTCCAGCGGATTTAGACCTTTGCTGGCAAGTTCTTCTTCTGTAACGAATCTGTTTCTTGTATGGTCAACAAATAGTATACCGTCTAAGTGATCGTTTTCATGCTGAATGGCACGACATAACAGTGAACCATTTTTGGCTTCCAGTATAAATGACCTGCCTTTTACGTCTTTTGCCTTGACTGTAACTTCAGAATAACGTCTTACATTTGTATAAGCCAAAGGAAAACTAAGACACCCTTCATTACTGCTTACGGCGCCTGATTTTTTAATTATTTTAGGATTAATAAATGCCATAGGAGCAGGAGGTTCATCACCAACAGAAGTATCAATTACAAATAACCTGTAATTTTCTCCAACCTGTGGAGCGGCAAGTCCAACCCCATCCTGCTGATACATTGTATCAAACATATCATCAACAAGTTTCTGGATTTTGGAAGAAATTTTATGAACCTCTTTAGTCTGTGTTCTAAGAATTTTATCACCGTATTTTACTACTTTTAGTATTGCCATAAGTCTTTTACCTGATTTTATACACTTTAATTAATAATATGATATCATATATAAGCATATTTTTATAATTATTTTATTTACAAAAATAAAGAGGCAAACAAGTCGGCTGTATGCGTAAAGATAAAATTATGAATCAGGATATAACAATAATTAATATTGAAAAAATTACTGAAGCAGTCAATAATCTCTGTAAACAGGCTAATATTTATATTCCAAAAGATGTATATGCTGCTCTTTACGATTCATACTTGAAAGAAAAATCTTCAAGGGCACGTAATGTGCTCTGGCAGATTCTGGAAAATATAAAACTGGCATCAAAATCAGGTCGCCCAATATGTCAGGATACAGGTGTAGTAGTTGTATTTGCAGAAATTGGCCAGAATACTTTTATTGATGGATTATCTCTTGAAGATGCGCTTAATAACGGGGTTGAGCAGGCTTACAGAGAACAATTTTTCAGAAAATCTATTGTTAAAGATCCAATTTTCGATAGAATCAATACAGGAACAAATACACCGGCAGTTATTCATGTTAAAGTAGTTCCGGGTAACTCAATTAAATTAACCGTTGCAATAAAAGGCTGCGGAAGTGAGAACATGAGTGCTGCAAGAATGCTAAAACCTTCAGCAGGAGTGCAGGGAATTATTGATTTTGTTATCGAAACAGTAAAACATGCGGGAGCCAACCCATGTCCCCCTGTTAGGCTTGGCATCGGAGTGGGCGGCACTATGGAGTATTCTGCATTATTATCAAAAAAAGCACTTTTAGAACCTATAAAATCAGAATCAGTACTTCAACAAATGTGCTATGCATCTATTCAGGCTTCAAAACCATTAAATACTAAGTTTAACGAATCTATACCTTCAACTATTACTACTGATAGTATTAATACAGAAATAGAAATGTGGCAGCCGGGTGCTTTAACTGATAAAGTTACAAAACTGGAACTTGAAATTTTAAAGAAAGTTAATTCACTTGGAATCGGAGCATCAGGACTTGGTGGAAACACAACCGTATTTGGTGTAAATATACTTTATACACCGACTCATATTGCGGCTTTGCCTGTTGCAGTTAATATAAACTGTCATGCATCACGTCATGCCAGCGCAGTGATTAAAGGTGAAGAAATTAAGTATAATTTTAACAATTATCAGTACGAGTTTGCAGAGTTTGACATGAGTGAAAATTTTGATGTGAGCCTTAATACATCTGAAATTGATAAAATAAGAAAGCTTAAAGTAGGACAAAAAGTATTATTAAGCGGTTATATCTATACAGCAAGGGATGCTGCTCATAAAAAGCTTATGGAATGCATTAATATGGGAGAAGATCTTCCTTTTGACATAAAAGATAAAATTATTTATTACGTTGGCCCATGTCCGTCAAAACCCGGAGAGGTTATTGGCCCTGCCGGTCCTACAACATCTGGCAGAATGGATAAGTATGCTCCTGTACTATTTGAAAGAGACTTACTTGGCACAATCGGCAAAGGAGAAAGGTCACAAAAAGTTATCGATTCTATTAAAGAAAATAAAAGTATATATTTTGCCGCAACAGGCGGAGCTGCATGTTTTTTGCAGCAAAGAATTTCAGAAGCCGAAATAATTGCTTACCCTGAACTTGGCCCTGAGGCTATATTTAAATTAAAAATAAAAGATTTCCCGGTTATTGTCGCCATAGACAGCAACGGAAACAGCATTTTTGTAAATTAATGCTATAGATAAATTTAATTTTTCTTAATATTTTTTACAATTCAGTAAATTTATAAAACTATTTATTCTTTATGAACATGTAAAAAGATAATGAAGTGAGAGTAGTTATGAGTTGTTCTGTACAGTCCAGGTTTAATCAGAATCACTACCCAAATATACATGCAATGAGTTTTAAACGTCGTTTTGTTTCTTCAAATATAAAAGTAAAAGATGCAACTATAAATGATTTTATTACTACTTATGTTAACTATGTAACAGCTAACAAGGCTGATTCGCCTATTTACAAGATGGATAATGAAATAGGAAAGATTATAAGTCATTTTGTTCTAAACCAAAGTACAAAAATTCTAAAAATAACTGGCTTTGCTAATACTTTTACTCAATTAGAAAAATTTCTAATATTATTTATCGATAAAGATTTAGATTTTAATAAGTCTTTATCATTGTTAGCAGATTATTTAAAAACCCCATCTAGAAAAAAAAAAGATATGGTTAAAGAACTTAAAACCAAAAAAGTTGCAAGTTTAAGTCTTAATACGGACGATTTTGATAAAAATTGCCTACAGAAAGCCAAAGAACAATATTTGGAAACACTTGGTCTTACTGCTAGAAATGATATTATATTAACTGATTTATATAAAGATCAGGAATTAGTCAAATCAATGATAAATAATTTAGGTGAAGATAAATGTTCAAACCTGATAGATCTTATTAAATTTATAGTTGGAAAACTAAAGGATCATAACATATTAGATTTTCTTATAAGAACCGATAATAAATCTGCAAAAAAATTTGAGGATGAATTTGAAAATTCAATAAGAGAGAAAATTAAGACATATGATACAAGCCCAATAACTATACAAGCAAAAACTTGATTACACGTAGTATGAACTAAAGATTATCCGGTTCTTTTTTTGTTTTTTCAGGTGGTATAACTACTTTGTCTATTAAACCATATTCTTTTGCTTCTACTGCGGACATATAAAAGTCTCTTTCTGTATCCTGTTCAATTTTTTTGAAAGACTGGCCTGTATGTTTTGCCATTAGCTCATTCATTTGCTTTTTAATTCTTGCAATTTCAGCAGCTTCAATTTGAATATCTGTAGCCTGGCCTCTTGCTCCGCCAGAAGGCTGGTGAATCATAATTCGTACGTGTGGTAATGCCATACGTTTGCCATGGGTGCCAGCACCAAGTAAAAATGCTCCCATACTTGCAGCTTCACCAATACATATAGTATTTATGTCGGATCTTATATGCTTCATTGTATCATATATAGCCATACCAGCTGTTATAACCCCTCCAGGGCTGTTAATATATAGCATAATATCTTTTTCAGGATTTTCAGAATCAAGCAGGAGAAGTTGTGCAACGATTGAGTTTGCAACTTCATCGTTTATTTCTGATCCGAGAAAAATTATTCTTTCTCTTAGCAGTCTTGAAAATATATCAAATGACCGCTCTCCGCGGCTCGACTGTTCTATAACCATAGGAACATAATTAAAAAACTTGTTGTAATCCATAATTTCCTCTCTCATTTGAATTTATATATCTTTCAGTAAAATTATAAATTATCAAAAGCTGAAATGCAAAATATTGAACTTTAGAAACAATTTGTATAAATAAACAAGTTTATTTATAATAATTAATACGATAAAAACTTGATTATAGACATATGTAAGGACAGCGGAAAAAATTCTTCGGCGATGCAAAGGCGGCTATGTCCTTAATTGGTTATGATGTGGTGAGGCGACATGAAATTTTGCACAAATTGATAAGAAATTAATGAAAATATATGAAAAATTTTATTAATAAAAAACTGTGGATCTTGCTATTATTTATTTTGCAAATATTCCTCTTTTATTCATTATTTTACAGGTATTTACATAGATTACCCTTTATCCAGTCTGACGAAGCTGAATATGTTTATCAAGGATTTTCTGTATTTAATAACTTATTCTTGCTACATTACACGCCACGCCCCATATTCTCTATATTTTCAATCATAATAATGAAAATTTTTAACTTACCATACGTATATGGTTTGTTATTAACGTTAAATACCGTTATTTATCATATAATTTTACTTTGTTCACTTTGGTATATAACAAGAAACTTAAAATTACCAAAGACTATTTTCCTGTGCACAGTATCCATAATTTATTCGCTTCATTTATTTTTTGAGCTTTCAACCGTTATATATGGAGATGTGCCTGTTTTATCCTGGATATTTTTAACAACAGCCCTGCTATTTTCTTTATTTAACCGGAAGTACAGAAAATTAAAGTTACTTTTTATCGGCATTGTTCTGGCGTTAGGAGTCCAAACAAAGCCGATTTTTTTGTTTGCATCTGTTATATTAATTTTCTCTTTTCTGCTTATATATATATCCGGAAATTTACTGGCCGCTCCTCAAACAGTTTTTAAAAGATGTTCTAAAATTGTAACAAATTCACTTATCGTGTTTTTAGGGTTTTTACCCGTTTTATATTTTGTTTTACCTGTAAATTTAATGCGATTAATCCGGGAATTAAATTATAATAACGAAAAAATGGAATATTGGATGGTATATCATGGTTTATTTAATACCGTGTTATGGTTTCCGATGACAGTTTTTATTCTTTTTTCCCTGTTTATTGCGACAATTTTGACAGTTTCATTTTTAGGTAAATTTATACTGATAATTAAAGAATTTATCGATAAAATTACAAGTGATTTTTCTGCACAAACAATAAAGGACTATTATTTGAAACTGACTCAAAATAGAGTTTCTTTTCTTGTGCTGAGCTTTATTATAATGTTTTTATACATTTCTTTTTTCGTTCAGACAAAAGATGGACGGACATTTTTGTTTTTGTTTCCCATTTTTGCCTTGTTAAGTGTAATTGCAATGTATTCTTTAATTAATGAAACTAGAGTGTTTAATATATCTTTGAGATTTAAAGACGTGAAAAAATCACAATTTTTCTGCACTCTCTTTGATAATTTACTAATTGCTATATTGATCTGCAATATTTTTTGCACTGCAGGCTGGTTTTATACTAAACAAAATAATCCTGATTACAAAAATACCCATATTCTTAATTTAATAAGCAAAATTGATGATTATAACGATAAGCATGAGAAATTTAAAAATTTAATTATATTTCTTCCCCATAATGCAATATATAATAATACTGTATTTAATACGGTATCCATGTTTTCAAGTGATTTATACGGTTTTTTGCCAGATATAAGAAAAAAAATAAAGTCAAAACAATTTTTCACAAGCGCAAATTATTATCATGGGAGCACATATTGTGTAGGTGGAATTCCTGAGAGATTCTTTACAGCTAATTTTGTTATTTTAGTCAAAAATAATTATGCTGGAACCTTCAAAGGACAAGCCGAAATTTATAACAGTGTTATAGCAAAGAAATTATCAGAGCAGAATCCGTTATTTTTAGAGGGTTTAGTTCCAATTTATACAACCAAAAACTACAGCAATGAAGAAATAATTGTTTATAAAAGAGCGCATACGGTAAAGGTTGAATCTTTTGCCAAAATAGTAGATATATTTGCTCAAAATGACAAATACAACATGTTTAATGTACCATACATGTATCAGGCATTGCTTATAAAGCCTGATCTTAAAAATTTGCGGGATCAAATGGACAAAATGTCAGATATAAAATTTATTAAGTCTGTAGATTATAACTATGAAACATCTAAGAATACAGGTATGATAAAACGCATACTGGCAGACTGGAGATTAAAATCTCGTCAGAATTCTGGGATGAGGTAGGTTAATGAAGAAAGAAAAAGCTGTAATAATTGGTGCTGGACCTGCTGGATTGACAGCTGCATATGAATTTCTTGAAAAGACAGATATTATTCCGGTAATTATCGAAATGACAGGCGAAATTGGCGGTATTTCAAAAACAGTTACATATAAAGGGAATAAAATCGATATTGGCGGACACAGATTTTTTTCAAAATCTGAAAAAATTATGAACTGGTGGTTAAACATCTTACCTCTTCAAACAGAACCATCTAAAGATGATATTTTACTGGAAAGAAAAATTGACATTGACAGATCAGGAGCACAAACTTTTGATCCTGAAAAAACTGACAAGGTTATGCTATTGCGCAACCGTTTATCAAGAATATATTTTTTGAGAAAGTTTTTTGACTATCCTATTTCGTTAAGCTATAAAACATTTTGTAATATGGGGTTAATCAGGGTTGTAAAAACAGGATTAAGTTACATACAAATCAGGTTATTTCCGTTAAAAAAAGAATATTCTCTTGCCGATTTTTTTATTAACAGATTTGGAATGGAGCTTTACCAGACATTTTTTAAGGATTATACAGAAAAAGTGTGGGGTGTTTCCTGTGATAAGATAAAAGCAGACTGGGGTGCCCAGCGTGTTAAAGGATTGTCTATTTCAAAAGCTATATTACATTCAATAAAAAAAATGTTTTCCAGAAAAAAATTAAATAAAAGTGAAGTAGAAACAAGCCTGATAGACAGATTTATTTATCCCAAATTTGGCCCCGGCCAATTATGGGAAGAAGTTGCGCAAATTATACAAAATAAAGGTGGACAACTTTATCTAAAATATAGAGTTGTCAAGATAAATACCTCCGAAAATAAAATTGTCAGTGTAATTGCGGAAAACGATAAAACAGGCAAACTGGAAACTTTTGAAGGCGAATATTTTATTTCCACAATGCCTGTTAAAGATTTAATCAACTCATTAACCTGCCAGATCCCTGAAGAAGTTGATGAAATTTCAAAAGGTCTTATGTACAGGGATTTTTTAACGGTTGGGCTGCTTCTTGATAAGTTAAAAATTAAAAATGAAACAAAAAACAGGACTATTAATAATATTGTACCTGATAATTGGATATATATTCAGGAAAGAGATGTCAAAGTAGGAAGGCTTCAAATATTTAATAACTGGAGCCCATACCTTGTAAGTGATATAAATAAAGTTTGGCTTGGTCTTGAATACTTTTGCAATGAGGGTGATAAGCTATGGACAATGGCGGATAACGATTTAAAAGAATTTGCTGCCGCTGAACTGGATAAAATTGATATTATAAATAAAAATGACGTTCTGGATAGCGTTGTCATTCGTGTACCTAAAGCTTATCCGGCATATTTTGGGACTTATGACAGGTTTGATATAATAAAAAAGTTTACTGATAACTTTGAAAACCTTTACCTGATAGGTAGAAATGGAATGCACAGGTACAACAATATGGATCATTCAATGCTTTCTGCGATGACTGTTATTGAAAACGTAAAAAACAGAGTTCTGTCAAAAGAAAATATATGGCTTGTTAATACGGAAGAAGAATACAATGAAGCAAAATAAATTTGCTTGTTTAAGTTACAATGTCTAATTGTAAGACTTTTGCAATTAATTTGCACTTATATACAATTTTATTAACATAAATGATATATATAGTAGCTTATAATATACATTATGAATATGTGAAATTGGTAAAGTAAAGGAATATCAGATATATATGAAATTTTGCACTAATAAAAAGTTCTGGATAGTAACGTTATTTATATTACAAATTGTACTGTTTTATTCTGTTTTTTATCAATACTTGCATAAAATGCCTTATATTCAATCTGATGAGGCATTGTATATTTATCAAAGTTATAGAATTTTACATAATTTAGCCAGAATTTATGTTACGCAGCGTCCTGTTTTTACAATATTTGCAATTTTAATAATTAAAGTTTTAAAACTTCCGTTTGTCTACAATTTACTGCTCACATTAAATACTGTTATCTACCATCTAATTTTTCTTTGTTCATTATGGTATATAACACGTAATCTTAAATTAAACAGAGCAGTTTTTCTATGTACAACATCTATAGTTTATGCAATGCCGGTATTTTTTAGTCTTTCAACGTGTATACTTGGAGATGTACCGGTTTTTTCGTGGATATTTTTAACAACAGCTTTATTAATGTCATTATTTAATCCCAAATATAGAAAATCAAAGTTATTTATACTGGGAGTTGTTTTAGCATTAGGTTTTCAAACAAAACCTATATTTTTGTTTGCATCTTTAATATTGATTTATTCTCTTACATTTGTTTATCTTTCAAGAAAGATCTTGGTAAGCAATTTATCAGATAAAATACCTTTCAAAGAATTTATGACAAGCTTATCTGCTTTTATTATTGGTTTTTTACCAACTCTGTATTTGGTTTATCCTAAAAATTTGGTAAGTTTAATCCACGAATTAAATTATAATAACGAAATGATGGGCTATTACACAGTATATAACTGGATCTTTAATAATGTATTATGGTTTCCGTTAGCAGTTTTTCTTGTTATTAACTTATTTGTAGCACTAATTATAACTTCAGGATTTTTTTCAAAAGTTATACAAATAATTAAAGAATTTATCAATAAAACATCAAAAGATTTTTCTGTACAGGGAATGAAAGACTATTATTTAAAGTTAACAGAAAGTAGAATTTCCTTTTTTGTATTGAGCTTTGCTGTAATGGTAATGTATGCTTCTTTTTGTGTTAAAGCAAAAGATCCAAGAGTATTCTTTTTCCTTATACCTATTTATGTTTTTCTAAGTGTAATAGCAATAAATTCATTATTTAAAAAAAGAGAGTTATTTAATAATTTATTAATCGGAATATTGATTTATAACATTTTTTGTACAGGATTTTTATTATATAATAAGCAAATTTCACTGTTTAATCTAGCTTTTGACATTCAACAGTTTAAATTCATAAATTGTGATTTTGAATTACAAGGTATGCCTAATTATAAAAATACTCGCGTACTTGATATAGTAGATAAAATTGACGAATATAATAATGCACATGAAAAATTAAAGAATATAACTGTATTTCTTCCTCATAATGCAACGTACAATAAGACTGTTTTTAATGCAGTTTCTATGTTCTCTAGTAATCTATATGGCTTTTTACCCGGTATAACAAAAAAAATTAAAGCTAAGCAAGGTTTTGAAAGTGCAATGTTTTACCATGGAAGTAGTTATATTGGTGATTATTCTGCAGGTGGAATTCCTGCGAGTTTTTTTACTGCAAATTTTATTGTTTTAGTTAAAAATAATTATGAAGGTGCCTATAAAGGTCAGGTAGAAATCTATAATAAAGTAATAGCAAAGAAATTGTCAGAGCAAGATCCTTTATTTTTAGAAGGATTAAAACCTATTTATAAAACTAAAAATAATAATAATGAGGAAATAATTGTCTATAAAAGGTTTAAAACAGTACAAAATCAAACTTTTGCTAAAATTGTAGATGCCTTTACTCAATATGATAAAGATAACCTGTTTAATGTTCCTTTTATATATGGAGCATTACTGGTAAATCCTAATCTTAAAAATTTGCGAGAACAAATGGAAAAAATGTCAGATCCAAAATTTATTAAGTCAGTTGATTATGTGTATGAATCACAAAAAAATAAAGGTTTAACCCAATATATATTATCTTCTTGGAAATCAAAGTGTTATTACAATAAAAAGACTAAGACACAAAGTAAAATTAAATGAGTGAGATTGATAAAATAAAGAAATATAGGGTAAATATGAGATTTTACACTAATAAAAATTTCTGGATTGTAGGGAGTTAAATAATTTGTCTAATTCTCCGATAAAATCAAGTTAATCCTACAGCCGTAAGTCATCAAAAATTAAGTAATGACAGAATTTATATGAACGAGCTTTTAAAAAAGTAAAACTGAATATGCTTTATATTACGGTAATACAAAAATAAAATAGCACTCAATACTTTAAATTGAGCACTATTTTATTAATTATAAGTTATTATTCAATTATGATAGCGCTTACAGGGCAAGAATCAGCAGCTTCTTTAACAGAGTCTTCGTTAGCTGCAATGTTTGCTTCATTAACCACAGCAACATCTTCTACTGAAAAAACTGCTTCACATATACTTTCACAAGCTCCGCAAGCTATGCATCCATCTTCAATTTTAACTTTCATAATTTCCTCCTAGTAAAAACCATATTTATATAATTATTTATCCAATACAAATAATAACTGATTTCAAAGTTATTATTGTATATATCCATGAATTTATACTATACAATATTACAAACTGTCAAATAAAAAATTTTACTTAAAAAATCATACTCTTTGCCTGACATAAATAAGGAACATTAAGCCATTTTGAAACAGTAGCTGCCACATCAGAAAAAGTGTTTCTATAGCCGAGATTTTGTCCTTTTAACTTTGCATTATACACTAATACAGGTACCTGTTCCCTTGTATGGTCTGTGCCAGGGGCAGTAGGATCACAGCCATGATCAGCTGTAATTATCAATAAATCATCTGGTGTTAATGAATTTAGGATCTCTGGCAAATAAAAATCAATTTCCTCAATTGCTTTTCCATATCCGACAGGATCATTTCTATGCCCAAAAAGCATGTCCGTATCAACCAGATTAACAAATATTATTTCTGTATCAGTCGCAGCATTAACTTTTGAAGAAACTCTTATTGGTTCAAGCTCCATTTCTCCTTTTAAAGCTTTGATTGTCAGATCTATACCTTCAATATTTTTTCCTGTATGAATAGCATGAGTAATTCCTGATTTTACGAATATATCTTCAATTTTACCGATACCAAGAACTCTTCCACCTTTATCTTCTGTTGCATTTAAAATAGTATAATCAGTTGGTGGAACTGAATAATCTCTTCTTGCAGCGGAAATTCTTTTATAATTTCCATTTTCTCCTTCAAACGGTCTTGCTATTACTCTACTGATATTATAATCGCCATCATCAAGAATTTTTCTTGCAATTTTACACCACTTGTACAAAGTATCAAGAGGAACTGTTCTAACATGGCATGCAATTTGAAAAACGCTGTCTGCACTTGTATAAATTATGGGAAAACCTGTTTTTTCATGTTCTGAACCAAGGTCATTAATTATTGCTGTACCTGATGCGGGATAATTACCTAAAATACCGCTGCATCCTGTTTCTTTTATAAATCTGGCAATAAGTTCCTGTGGAAATCCTTGCGGATAAGTTTTAAAAGGTTTTTTTAAAACAATCCCTGCAATTTCCCAATGTCCTGTAGTTGTATCCTTTCCAGCAGAACGTTCTTTCATAATACCATAACTCGCTGCAGGAGTATCTACAGGATTTACACCTTCAATCTGTGTTATATTTCCAAGTCCAAGCTTTTCAAAATTTGGAAGCTTAAGACCTTTATTATATTTTGCAACATTCACAAGGGTATTACATTCCTGGGAGTCTCCGTATTTCGATGCATCAGGTAATGCTCCAATCCCCATAGAATCTATAACTATTAAACAAACTCTTTTCATTATTTTACCTGTTCAAATAACAACAATGAGATTAAAATCCCACCCCAATCTTTAAATTTAGTTCAGAAAATTTTCATTCTTTAATTTTTTTTGAGACCATTTCACATTTTAAATCGTCGACAATATTATTTGCATTATTTTGGTGTCCAAGTCCCTGTTCCAACTCCTCTTTTGTAATAACACCATTTTCTACAAATATTTCACCAATTAACTTTCCGGTATCTTGTTGTAATTTCATAGCATCCCTTAATTGGTTTAAAGTTATCATATTTCTTTGCAGAAGATGCTCTCCGAGCCTGAAATGCCTGAAAATTTCTTCTTCTTTTTCATTAGCAAATTTTTTATTCTCACTCAATTTAAAAACCCTCAATTTTTCACATTTGTATTATATAATATAGTTTTTTTGCTGTTAATTCAAGTATACTAGCAAAAATAAAAGAAAAAATAATAATAAAAAACTACATTTTTTAATTTGTAGGTTTCCAGATATAATTGCCTTTTTTATCAACATATCCCCATTTGTCACCTGTGTGTACTGGCGCTATACCATTTATAAAGCCATAATTACCAGCATATTGAGGCTTTATAATAAATTTACCTGTTTTATCTATGTATCCAACCAGTTTATTATATCTTGCATCTGCTAAACCTTCTGAAAAACTGCAAGCATCTTTAAATTGAGGGCGAATAACTACTTTACCGTCCTTATTTATGTAACCATATTTATTATTCAAAACAATAACAGCAAGACCTTCTCTGAAATTTGATAAATAATCATACTTAATGTCTATAACTACCTGTCCCTGCATATCTATAGCTCCCATTTTTTTGTGTTTTTCAACTCTTGCTATTCCGTCAAAAAAATTAAAAACATTATCATAAACAGGATCTATAACAATATTACCGGATTTGTCCTTAAATCCATATTTTCTACCTATTCTTACTTTTGAAAGTTCGTTATGGAATGTATTACTATTTTTAATATATTTTCCTGTGCCATCTATATACTTATTATCATTACCTATTCTTACAAAAGCTGTTTTTTCATTATCAAAATTTGAAGCATAATCAAACACAGGTTTAATTACAAAATTTCCTTTTGTATCTATAAAACCATACTTGCCACCGGTTATATTCTTATCGTAAAGTGAAGGTTTTTCATTTTTTCCTCCAACAATAACCCGTGCTAAACCGTGATAAAAATCATCTGCATAGGCAAACTCTGGTTCAATGACAATTTTTCCGGTTTTATTTATGTATCCAAACTTTCCATCCTTAATAACCGGGAATAATACAGGATTGTTTAACATATACCTGTCTGACTGACAGCTTGCATTATGATAAAACTCGTAAGTTAAAGGTGATTTATAATTTATTTGAGCAAATAATTTACCCAGTGGAGAATTTTCTGACATTGGCATAGAGAAAATTACTGCTGTTGCCGATAAAGAAACAATTATCATCATGGCAATCACTTTATAGTCAAAGCTGTTAAAAGGATGCTTTATGCTTTCCAGCTTAAGCTCATCTGATTTTATTTTTGCAAGGGATTGCTTGTAAATCTGAATCTGAATATTGGTGTATAAGAAGAAAAGAAAAACACTTACAATCGTTGATAACAACACAGCCGGAATTAAAATAGTCTTATTATCGTATATATATGAAACATTGTAGTAAAATCCGAGAGGTATATTTACAATAAAAAGCAACAGAAATAATAAAATATATAAAACCCAATTGTACCTGAAGACATTAAGACATTTTTTGATATTAAAAGCTTCTTTAAAAGAAAGGCTTTCACTGAATAATAATGGCGTTAAAGTAAATATGATTAAGAAAAGTATCGTAAAAATAAAAATTATTAGTAAACATAAATAAGTCTCAACTAATATAGCTATATTTATTGAGTTCATGGATGAGACAATACCAAATTTAACTGCAATTGAAGCAAAAATTGCAGTTAAAAACCAAAAAATTAATAATGCTGCTGATATACTAATATATACAATTGAAAATACGGCAAATATACCGTAAATTTTTAAACCTTCTTTTAAGGTCTTTTTAATATTTAAATCAGGGAGAATTGTTGATTCTCTATTGATTAAATTATTCATCAACAACATATTAAAACCAGCAGTGAAAATCAACAAAGGAATATTCAAGATGAAGTTATAATTAAATATTGTTAGTAAAATATCAGTAAACATAATGACTGTCAGAACTGCAAATTTAAGTTTCCAACTCTTATCTTTAAATACGTAAGTTAAAGCTTCTTTAAAATCAACACCCATTTAACATTTCCTTATACACCAGACTATTATTAATATGTAGATTATAACAGATAATATGTAAAATTAGCTGTCATCTTTTCAGTTTACTTAAAGAGACTACTGCATAACGAGTAAAAATTTGTTTTTTCTTGTTATGTAGTAGTCTCTTTAGTTAAGAACAGCAGAAAAAATTCTTCGGCGACGCAAAGGCGGTGCGAAGCGGGAGTGACGAGCTGAAATGGCGGCGTTGAGTCGGCATTAGAGGCTCTAACTCGTTCTTGTACGGCTAAGAATTTTTGTAGGCTGCTTCTTGTTTATAAAAATTTCACAGGTAATAAAAAATGCGTAAGTATTTTTTATTACTTCCTTAATTGAATGAGTACTGATTATTAAAGCCTGTATTAATATTGTAATTAATACAGGCTTTAGAAAACAAAGACTTTGATATTAGAAAAATTTACTGTCCGTTGTATAAACTAACTGTGCAACCAGTTCATCAAATTCTGCTGCTGTGTATCCTGAACTTGAATCAAAGGCCTTTGCCAGTGAAACACGTTTTCTGGTTCCATTTGTAGTTATCCAGCCATCAATTGTACCATCTGTATCTATCTTTGCAAGGTCAGCTAATATAGCTTTTCTTGCTGTAGTTTTTGTTCCATTATTCGTTATTGATCTATTCAGATTATAGGAAGTATGTCCACTATCTTGAACCAAATCCTGCTGGTTAACATCATAATTAAATGTCTTACCATTAATTGAAATGGAACCATCTTCATTACCTTCTGTTATCTGGTCATAAATACCTGCTGTTTGAACTTTTAGACCAGTGTCCCCTGAACGAAGAGCAGTTTTGTCATTTATGTTGGTTGACCATAGTTCTAAATTTGCAGTCCTGTCTTTATATTCTATAGATAGTTTTGCTCCTGAGAAGCTCAGGTCAATGCCAGCATTTTTTAAAATCTGATCTGCATTGGAAACTTGTGCTCCTGACTGATTCATTATAAGGGTATTATTACCATCTGCATCAGTTTGGTAGACATCATATTTATAATTTGTGTGACCGACTACTGTAATATTTGAGCCTTTTAGTTCAACCGCTTCATCTGTAATTACACTTCCTGATTTAGTTGTACCCATTTGTGAAGTTATTTTCATTTCATCACTGTCTAATTCAAGAAATTCACTACCTGAAGTTCCGAGAATATCAAACGCATGTTTGTTATTTGCAGAATATTTTGTATTCCCACACTGTGCTTTTGAAGAAAGCTCCGTATCATTTGGCGTCGGCGTCGGCGGTGTTGGCGGCGTCGGTGGCGTCGGTGGTGTTGGTGGCGTCGGTGGTGTTGGTGGCGTCGGTGGCGTCGGCGGCGTCGGTGGTGTCGGCGGCGGAGGGGGTGACGGGGGTGTAGGGGGGGTGGGGCGGTGTGGGGGGGTGCTGGGAGATGGCAGCGCGTGGGGTGTGTTGGCAGG
>Ga0074193_1000622_pt1 | contig 55461 bp, 52 predicted proteins | sample EPASupsiteHSE605_FD_64523 | JGI IMG/M metagenome (GOLD analysis project Ga0074193, IMG submission 64523) | Bioremediated contaminated groundwater from EPA Superfund site, New Mexico - Sample HSE6-05 | ecosystem: Environmental > Aquatic > Deep subsurface > Groundwater > Contaminated ...
ATGAAGGTATGGAAGAATTGCTGGATACGTGCGGAACCGGAGGCGGAGGTCAAAAAACCTTCAATATTTCCACTGCCGCAGCTATTGTCTGCGCCGCCTGCGGAGTACGGGTAGCCAAACACGGTAATCGAGCTGTTACGAGCCAGACTGGTAGTGCCGATGTGTTAGAAGCACTGGGAGTCAGAGTAGATCTTAATATGGATGAAGCCCGCCGGGCTCTGGAAGAAGTTGGTATTGCTTTCTTATTTGCACCCAATTATCACCCTGTTATGAAAAAGTTTGGTCCTATGCGGCGCAGCCTTGGAATATCCACAGCCTTTAATTTCTTAGGACCGCTTATTAACCCCTTTTGCCCTTCTTACCAGATACTTGGGGTCTCCGACCCTGCCATGATGGAACCGGTGGCTACGGCACTATATAAATTAGGCAGGAAAAAGGCTCTTGTTGTCCATGCATTAAACAGTATGGATGAAATTAGCCATGTCGGAATTACCAGGTTGGCCCGGGTGGATGAAACCGGGGTTGTCCGAGAAGACCTTGATCCGGCCAAACTCGGATTTACCGCTGCTGACCTTAATGGTATAGCTGGTGGAACAGCAGTTGACAATGCCAAACTGATTAGAGACATTATGTCTGGAAAACCAGGCCCAGCCCGTGATGTGGTTATCTTAAACGCAGCGGCTGCTCTTATGGCAGCCAACAAGGCCAATGATATGCCTGCTGGAGTAGCCATGGCTGCTGAAGCCATTGATTCAGGCCGCGCAGCAGATAAATTACTGCAAATGATGCTTTTTACTCAAGAGAGCAGGATTGAGAAATGCTAAACCGCATCGCTGCTGCTAAACAAGAAGATATGGTACGCTGCGGGAGCACGATTATGGAAGAATTCGCTTACAGTGATAAACTTCCTGCCATCCGTAAGTTTACAGATATATTTGCCCCTGATCATAGGGTAAACCTGATTGCTGAAGTTAAAAAAGCCTCTCCAAGCAAAGGAGTTTTTATAGAAGATTTTGATCCAGTCAGTCTGGCGGTTACTTATCAAGATAATAAAGCTGGTGCGGTTTCAGTTATAACTGAAGAAAGGTTTTTTCAAGGAAATCCCCGCTTTATACGCGAAGTCAAAACGGCAGTTCAAATCCCTATCCTGCGCAAGGATTTTATTATAGACGAACGTCAGATCTATGAAAGTCGTTTGCTGGGCGCGGATGCTGTTCTATTAATCACCCGGTTGTTACCCGGCCGTTTATTAAGGTTTGTAGAACTAGCCCAGGAGTTAGGATTAGAACCCCTGGTTGAAACCCATAATGAGGAAGAATTAAAGCAAACTCTGGATACCCCAGTACGAGTAATTGGAATAAATAACCGAAACCTTCAGGATTTCTCCGTTGATATCAAGGTTTGTCTGGATTTAATAACTCAGGTTCCTGATAGTATTTATTGTATCGCAGAAAGCGGTATCTTTAGTACCGCAGACATGTTAACTCTGGAAGGCCATGGTTTCCGGGGAGCTCTGGTGGGGGAAGCACTTGTGACCGCTGCCAATATCGGTGCAAAAGTAAGAGAACTGGCAGATTACCGGGGTGTCAAATATGACAAACGTTAAGATATGTGGTATACGCTCATTGCAGGATGCTCTATGGGCGGTAAACGCCGGGGCCTGGGCGGTAGGTTTTGTTTTTGCCCCTTCCCGGCGCCAGATCACAGCTGAACAGGCTGGGAAAATTATACGGGGGCTTCCCCCTTCAGTTCATAAAGTAGGGGTTTTTGTAGACATGAAATTCGAATCGGTTAAAGACATAATATCCGAGACCGGTATCGATATCCTGCAGTTACATGGTCAGGAAAGTCCAGAGTACTGCCAGGAGTGTAACTTGCCGATTATCAAGTCTTTCCAGGTCTGTGATGAGAATTCACTGACAGCGGTAGAAAAGTACACCGTATTTGCCCATCTTTTTGACACATACGTACCGGGCAGTCATGGTGGAAGTGGGATAACCTTTAATTGGCGGTACCTCGAAAATCTGCATCCTGGCCTGCGGATAATTCTGGCGGGAGGATTGAGCCCAGGAAACGTAGTTAACGCAATCCGTCAGGTAAAACCCTTTGCGGTTGACGTATCCAGTGGAGTGGAGATATCAGGACATAAAGATTCTCAGTTGATACAAGATTTCATTCGCCAAGCGCACAATACTAAAGGCGAAACCCTTAATGAACGATGGTGAAGCTCAAGAGTAGTTAGACAAGGGCAGCAGCCAGTATGCCGGAGAGAAAACCCGGTTACTGCATGAATTATATAGTATTATGTCCGGTGTAAAACAAGCGGCAAAATAAACTTCCCAGGAGGGTTAACAATACAGGCGGGAGGAATTGTAATGGAGGCCTTGAAATTAGCTGGCCGTGAAGAACCGAGTCAGCATACAATAGTAGAAATAAACAGTCCAAAAGGTCCGGTACTAATTGGGGAAGGTTACTGTACCATTATTGCTGGTCCCTGCGCAGTAGAAAATCGGGACGAATACCTAATGATCGCTAAGGCATTACAGGAGATGGGAGTTCATATACTGCGCGGAGGAGCCTTTAAGCCTAGAACTTCTCCTTATTCCTTTATGGGTTTGGGGCTGGAAGGACTGAAAATACTTGCTGAAGCACGAGAGTTAACCGGCCTTCCGGTGGTTACCGAGGTCATGGACACCAGAGATATAGACCTGATATGCAACTATGCAGATATTCTACAGGTGGGCAGCCGTAATATGCAGAATTTTCGTCTTTTGCAGGAGGTAGGACAAATTGATAAACCGGTAATTCTAAAAAGAGGATTATCTTCAACTATCGAGGAATGGCTCCTGGCAGCAGAATATATACTATCCTCCGGTAATCAAAAACTTATCCTCTGCGAAAGAGGTATTCGCACCTTCGAAAATTATACCCGCAATACCGTTGACATTGGAGCAGTATCGGTAATCAAGACTCTTTCCCATCTACCGATCATTGTTGACCCCAGTCATGCCACAGGACGTTGGGAGATCGTAAAACCAGTAGCGAAGGCTGCGGTTGTAGCCGGAGCCGACGGATTGATGGTTGAAGTCCACCCTTATCCCGAACGGGCACTATCTGACGGCAAACAATCCTTGACCCCCGATAACTTTTCTCGCCTCTGGGCAGAAGTTAAGAGACTGGCAGACGTCGAAGGTAAATGCTATTAGTGATATTAGGTGAAACTCAGACGTGGATTTTAAACTTTTTAAAATATTCTATCCCCGAAATAACTGTTATTGCTACTGCGATATACATGACCCATTCTCCCAGAGCTAGTGCCGCCAATGGATGGTATAAGTTCTGAACTATAATTAATAATACCGCCATTACTTGACTAATTGTCTTTAATTTACCCAATTTGCTGGCAGGAATTATTATACCCTCCTCTGCCTTAACGACGCGCAGCCCGGTTACTGCAAATTCTCTGCCAATGATTACTATGGCGATCCATCCAGGTATTCTACCCAGTTCAACCAAGCTTATTAAAGCCGCAGTAATCAACAGTTTATCAGCCAGGGGATCAAGTATGGCACCCAGCTTGGTTGTCTGCTTCCATTTTCGTGCCAGATATCCATCCAGGCTGTCTGTTAAGGCTGCAATCACGAAAATGGCTGCCGCCAATGAACCGCCATAAGGGATTCTGGTTAACATTAAAACCACAAATATCGGAACCAATATAATTCTTAAAATGGTTAGTTTATTCGGAATATTCATTAATGGGCTCCCCAATCATGTCATAGTTTCGAATCCCTTTTAAATGAACGTTTACAATACTTCCTTTGACCAATTTAGATTCACTTTTAACCATTGTAATCCCATCAACCTCAGGGGCCTGAAAATAACCACGGCCAACGTAAAGATTCTTCGATAGATGAGAGGATATTAATATCTTCTCATCTTTATTTATTCTGCTCATATTTTTCTTGCGAGTTATACGTTTCTGTAATCTCATTATGCTATCCCGCCTCTGCTGTTTAACCTCCTCAGGAACCTGTCCAGGCATTGTATAGGCGGTGGTACCTTCTTCGGGAGCAAAAGAAAAGGCTCCCAGCCAGTCAAACTCTGTTTCCCCCACAAAGTCGTACAACAATTTAAAATCATCTTCACTTTCACCTGGAAATCCCAACATAACAGTTGTCCTTAATACCAGGTTATTAACTTTTTCTTTCAAACTCTTCATCAAATAGTTAAGCTGATCACAGTTGTGCTTTCTATTCATATTTTTTAAAACATTATTGGCGGCATGTTGTACAGGTATATCGAGATAAGGTAAAACCTTATTCTCCTTTGCCACGATATCAATAATCTGCTCATCAACATGTGCAGGATGTAGATACATTAAACGGATCCATTCCAGTTCGTCAATTGTAACCAATTCTTTTAGGAGATTGGGCAGATCGCCTGATCCGACTAAGTCAGCCCCATACATGGCTGTATCCTGTCCCACCACAACCAGCTCGCGTATGCCACCAGCCACTAATTCACGAGCTTCCTGAATCACTTCATCACGCGGACGGGAGCGTAAGTTTCCTCTAATCAAAGGTATCGCACAGTAGCTGCAGCGATTATTGCAGCCTTCAGTTATCTTTAGATAAGCTGATCCTGCTGGGGTAGTAAGAACTCTTGGCCCCTTTTCCATAAAGACTTCAGATGGTTTGGCCAGCAAGGCAACTCTCTCCCCTGCCTGTATCCTTTGCACAGCATTATCAATATCAGTAAAAGATGAGATACCCACAATCCCATCCAATTCAGGCATCTCATCAAGTAATTCCTCACCGTACCTCTGAACTAAACAGCCCGTAGCCAATAAGTACTGCAAACGGCCTGCTGCTTTCATCTTTCCGGTTTCAATGATGGTGTTGATTGCTTCTTCTTTTGCCTCGTTGATAAATCCACACGTATTAATAATAATAATATCAGCTTTTTCAAGCCCATTAACAATTTTGTAACCAGACTTCTTCATTATGGCAATCATAATTTCCGTATCCACCTGGTTCTTAGAACAACCTAAACTAATAAAACCAATATTCACTTATGGATACTCCTATTCATTGACGCTGTTAATATCATATTGTTTTTCTATTACCTGTCCAGATTCGCCCAATGGAGCAAGCTTCTTATTATTTAAGCTCAAATCGATTCCCCCGGCATTACCAGCTCTAATTATAATTGACTTATTGGCGGCAAAAGATTGCTTCTGACCAGTAGTCATAATACCCGTGTATTGGTCTATACCATCAACGCGGATATTCAGCCAGCAATTCTCCTTGGCATCAATAGCCAGTACCAGCTTATCTGTCACTAATTTTTGACCTTGATTATTCTGAGTCTGATTATTTTGATTTGCCTTTGGTTCTTGAACTGATGGCGGTTGGGCAGCTCCTCGTTGACTTATATAAGGAACCAGGTAGTTGCCAGCCCACACCACAATGAACAGGAACAAAGCACCACTTATTATGTTCTTAATTGGAAACTTAACATCTTTGGTTGTCTTTTTTTCTTTGATAACTATTTCCTTATCTGGTTTATTTTTGTAGGCCAGACTCTGAAATTCGTTAACTAAAGCCTCAGAGTCCATCTTTAAAAACTGAGCATAGCGTGTAACAAAACCCGTTGCATAAACCCGAGGCGGAAGAATAGCAAAGTCTTCTTCTTCCAGGGCATTAAGATATAGTTTGCGTATCTTGGTTTCCTCAGATACCACATTCAGATCTAAACCTTGTTTTTCCCTTTCTACTCTTAACTTTTGTCCAAAGCCGCTAATGTCAATCACCCCTACATTTGGTGTAATATTATTGTCCGCTTCCAGTGTGGGCTGTCCCACTGGCAATTCTTATAGCTTGTCTCATCGGATACCCTGTAGATAAGCCGTATACCAGACCTGCCAAAAAGAGGTGCAAATCTCTCTCACTATTAAAACTCTGGTTGGGTGGTAATGGATAATCGCTTACCCCTTGGGAATTAACCAATATCATAATATTGCTTCCATCAGTTATTATACAATTTTGTGTTCCGGCTTCAACCATTTCCTGAGCTTTTTTGACATAAAAATCATAATCTTTTAGATCCGCTACCCCCATCGCGAGCAGGTTATATTTATTTAGGAAACTGGGAATGTCATCACTGGCAAACCATGACCCACATAAACAGGGAACTTGGTCTGTCTTCCCAGATATTCTCATACTCATAAACTCTTGAAAATCAGGCTCTACAATCAACCAATCACAATTAGATGCCACCCATTCACGGGCTTCAATGGCCTGTTGGAATTCCAACTTACTATAACCTTCTACCAAACATAAGCCTTTATTGGAAATAACTTTTTTACATGTCCTTTTTTCAGGATGTCGGTAGATGTTGGCTATATCCACTTCCTGTGCTTTTAACTGATTTAAAATACTACTCCCTAAATCGTCGTTACCAACGACCGTAATCAGTTTAGTTTTTACACCGTAGCCTGCCAATGCCCTACATACTTCCTCCGCAAACCCAGAATACTTCATATCTATTAAAGTATTTTCATGCTCATCCTCTATCTTAATTTCAAGATAAACCTGACCAACAACCACGATGGAAACCTTTTTATTGAAAACATAACCCTTACCCAGGATAATTCCTTTTTTCATTAGATTGGATATATGTACAGCTACAGACGAACGACTAATGCCAAAATGAAGCGCCAGTTCTTCCTGGGAAATAAGCGGCTCCTTTTGAAGAGCCTCTGCTATTTGCCTCTCCCTTGTGGTTAGCCTCATGCCGTCCCTCCACGATTAGCTAATAAACTATATTTAAACTATACTATCATAGTTTATTATTTGCGTATAGTTTTTCCAACTGTTCTTCATCTATTAATATCTCACGTTTCTTATTTGTATCGGCTTCCGAGACTATTCCCCGCTCCTCCATAAGATCCATAAGCCGGGCCGCACGTGCATAACCAACGCGCAGTTTACGTTGTATGAAAGATACCGAGGCTTTTTGGTTCTCTACCAAAACCCTTACTGCTTCCCAGAACAGCTCGTCTCCATAGTCTGAATCCAAATGTTCCAGGGATGATTCTATCTCATGGAATTGGTCTACATTTTCGACTGCCAGTATCTGTTCCTTAATAAAGTTTACTGTTGTTTCTATATCCCGGTCAGATACGAAAGCCCCTTGTACCCTAAATGGTTTAACTGCTCCCACTGGTGAAAACAACATATCACCTTTACCCAGAAGCTTCTCAGCTCCGCCAATGTCCAAAATAGTTCTGGAATCAGTCTGGGATGAGACTGCAAAGGCAATTCGTGACGGTATGTTGGCCTTTATTATTCCTGTCACTACATCAACTGAAGGCCTCTGAGTCGCAACAATCAGATGTATACCTGCCGCTCTTGCCATCTGTGCCAGTCTGCAGATAGAATCTTCTACTTCAACCGGGGCAACCATCATGAGGTCAGCCAATTCATCAATAATTATGACTATAAACGGCAAAGCGGGTGCACCTTGATTGTAGCGATATATATCACGGACTCCCTTATCAGCAAACATTTTATAGCGTTTTTCCATCTCAGTAGTCATCCACCGCAAAACCACTGAAGCCTTCTTGGCATCAGTTACCACAGGTGTCATAAGATGGGGTATACCATTATAAATGGTTAGTTCCACCATTTTAGGATCAATAAAAACGAGCTTCAATTCTTCTGGTGAGGCATTGTACAGCAGACTCATAATAATGCTATTTAAGCAGACACTCTTTCCTGAACCGGTTGAACCAGCTATAAGCAAATGCGGCATATCGCTTAATTTGGCTACTACGGGATTTCCTCCTATATCTTCCCCCAAGGCAAAAGCCAGAGGGCTGTTTAATTTCTTAAAGGACCCGGACCCCAGAAGGCTGCGAAGACCCACACTGCCTACCTTGGAACTGGGTACTTCTATTCCAATAGCCGATTTGCCTGGAATAGGAGCCTCGATTCGTATACCGGGGGCAGCTAAATTCAACTGCAAATCGTCGGTAAGACTGATAATCTTGCTTACCTTAACCCCCGGAGCGGGAGTAAGTTCATAACGCGTAACAGCCGGGCCGCAGCTAACCTGATTAACTTTTACGCTGACTCCAAAGCTGGCAAAAGTCTCTTCCAGAACTGCTATACTATCTTTGATGTTCTTCTTATCTATGGTTCTATCACTTTCTACAATGGTTAGCATTTCATAAGAAGGCTTGATGTAGTGGTTCATTTCTTCCCTGCCAGCCCGATAAACCAACTCCAAATTGCTGCTTGTTCTTGTTTTCTCCGGCTTAAACTCCTTAATCGGTGGATCAGCTGTTTGTCTTCGCACTCTTGGTAAATCTTCACTGACAGCAACTGATTCGCTGGCCGGATTTATGATAACCGCTTCTGGCTCAGGAGCAGCAGGAATTGGGGTTTCCTCTTCATAATAAATAATTGAATTAAGTTTCCCCTTAAAAATTTCGGCATTTTTCCATACAATTGCAGTGATTTCCGATAATGATTTTTCCAGAATCATTATTAAGGATAATATAGCAAAAAGGATAAGAAGAATCGATGTCCCCAATTTCCCGAGCAGCCGCGTAAGGATATATGCCAAACCACCACCTGCATAACCGCCGCCCATTCCCTTGAGCGCAGCATCCCAGGCATCCAGTCCCAGTGGAATATCGCTGATACTTGTGTATATAAGCACGGTTAAGGCCAACAAAGTCAGCCCCCACATCCGCATTGACCACCATTTCTTATATATACTTATATGAATAGACCAGAAAAGCAGGTAGAACGGAGCCATCATCGCGGCTTTACCGAATAAGCTTTGCAGACCACTCGTCAGATAAGTGCCTAAGAGGCCGATAAACTGCGTATCGTCCGGCATCCCCTGGGAGTTCCTTATGCTTATCATCATAAATACTGCCACCATGAATAATACCACTGAAATAACTTCAGCCCGAATGGTTGTCCTTATAGTAGTTTCGGTGGGAGACACGACAGCAGCTGTAGGTTTTTTCTGAATGCGTTTTTTTGCCATTTTTAATAATCACCTTTTAAATCAATCATAGCATTTACCAAAACATAGACTTCGCCTGTGCTAGCCCTAATTCCTTCAATTTATTTATGAAAAAATAAAAACAGGTACTGATAGCACAGACCTGTTTAATAAATCATTATGTAATAACTGTTAACCATAATATTAAAGCTATCACATAATAATCATTCGTATACTGCCTTTTAAAAGAAGAAATACGCCCCAATAGTAATTGCTCCGACAACCCAGCAATAATATGAAAAGACCGATAGACGGCCATTGCGCACCAGCTTCATAACAATCTTAATAGCGAGATAGCCGAATATTGCGGCTGCTAACATTCCAACCATATAAGGTATTGAATTTGCATTTATAACTTCACCGGCTGAGAAATCTTTCAATTGGACCAGTCCGGCCCCTAAAATAACCGGAATTGCAACCAGGAAAGAATATCTTGCAGCAAAAGTACGGTCAAGTCCAGCTAGAAGACCACCTGCTATGGTAGAACCAGAACGGGAAATTCCCGGAACGATAGCAATCCCCTGGAGTAAACCTATGAACAATACGTCCAGGTAACTGGTTTCTCGCACTTCCTTCATATTTAGTGACTTGTCAGCGATGGCTTCTGAAGCTTTTAAGACTACTCCGGTAATCAGCAATCCAATTCCAACCACCAATAGGGATTCAAAAGCCTTTTCAAATATAGGCTGGAGAAAATAACCCATCAAACCAGCAGGAATACAGCCGACTATAATCAGGTACGTCATTTTCGAGAACGGTTTCTTAATAATTGATAAGATATCTTCCCAAAAAGCTGCAAAAACAGCCAATAGTGTACCGATATGAACGAGAATATCAAATGTCAGCGGACTTCCCTGTATTCCGAAAAGATGTTGAAAAATTACCAGGTGCCCCGAACTGCTGACCGGTATAAACTCGGTTAAGCCCTGCACCATACCAAGTATCAATGCCTCTAAAATCGTCAATTAAATAATCCTCCCCTAAAAATTACTTTAGTAATTATAGCACAGCTTAATAAGAAAAATTACTAATAAAAAAGGCACATTCTTTCGAACATGCCGCGTTTTTCTCAGGAGGCATAACACAACCTCCCTTTTAACAGCTTCTCTACATGCCTAATTCGTAAGTAATAACCATACCGGGCTGATACTTTTCGTACATATAATCCATGGGATCGGTGCTTACTACTTCTATAATCCTCATCTGATTAACAGCAATAGGTTCTGCATTAACATATCCACCGGAGGGCAGCTTTATCTGAACCACTTCCCTGGATTCCACACTGTCGATCATCTGCTGGGGATCCGGGAAATATATCATCATTGCAGGATACCTCCCGGCATATTCTTTAGTTCATTTAATTTGATAACTGCGTCATGCAGACCGCCGACCTGATCAATAAGACCGCATTCAACCGCATCCTTACCAACTAGAACTGTCCCTATATCACGGGCTAAATCACCTGTCCTAAACATGAGTTCCCGGAACTTTTTATCACTTACTTTAGAATGCTGAACTACAAAGTTTACCACCCTGTCCTGCATCTTATCCAGATATTCATAAGTCTGAGGTACACCGATAACCAATCCGGTTAGACGAATAGGATGGATAGTCATAGTAGCGGAAGGTGCAATAAACGAATAATCAGAACTTACAGCAATGCTGGAACCTATTGAATGCCCCCCGCCAAGTACTATCGAGACTGTGGGTTTAGAAAGACCGGAAATCATCTCTGCCAATGCCAGCCCCGCTTCTACGTCTCCCCCTACAGTATTCAACACAACCAGCAAACCCTTAATCTGTGGATTTTCCTCAACCGCTACTAACTGGGGTATCACATGCTCATAACGAGTAGTTTTGTTTTGAGGCGGTAAAACCATATGCCCCTCAACCTGTCCGGCAATAGTTAAACAGTGTATATCGCTCTTAAAGCTCGGTATTTCAATCTGTCCAAGTTCTTTGATATTCTCTAATTTTGTATTCTGTTCTGTTTCGTGTGGATTTGGATTTTCTGTCAAGGTGTACATACCCCTTTCATAACCAGAATAAGTTTTTCTTATATTTACCTCTACCAGCAAAAATAATACATGCTACCCACACAGAACAATAAAAAACACCCTGCTGAAATTTCAGCAGGGTGCAATGTCTATAGTAGTCTATTCTGTTTCCATAATAATGGGCATAATCATTGGTCTTCGGCCCGTCTTTTCGTATAAATGTTTTCCAAGTTTATCACGAACCTGTGATTTAATAACTGCCCATTCAGTAATATTTTTTCGTGCACATTGTTCCATAGCTTCCTTGACTTTAGCTTTAGCATTTTCAATTAGCTGTTCAGACTCCCTGACATAGACAAAACCTCGGGTAACAATGTCTGGACCTGATACTATTTCGCCATTTTCCTTACTGATAGACACTACAACTATCATTATCCCATCCTGGGAAAGCTGTCTGCGGTCTCTGAGTACAATATTACCTACATCACCTACGCCCAGTCCATCAACAAGTACTTTTCCGGCAGTAACCTTTCCAGCCACATGTGCTCTTTTCTTACTGATTTCAATAACCTGGCCATTTTCGGCTACAAATATCCGTGAACGGGGTATTCCAAGACTTTCAGCCAATTTGGCATGTTTCATAAGGTGGCGGTACTCTCCATGTACAGGTATAAAGTACCTGGGTTTTATGATATTCAAAATGAGCTTCAGTTCCTCCTGAGAAGCATGCCCTGAAACATGTACACCCATTTCCCTTTCATAAATAACCTCTGCACCCTGTTTAAATAGCAAATCGATTGTCTTGGCAACCAATTTTTCGTTACCTGGTATTGGAGTAGCCGATATGATTACCGTATCTCCCTGCTTAATCCCTACCCACCGGTGATCGGCGGTGGCCATTCTGGTGAGGGCGGACATCGGTTCACCCTGTGAGCCGGTAGTTGCAATCACAATCTTTTCCGGCGGGTACTTGTTTATTTCTTCCATTTCAATAAGAATATCCTCGGGTATATTGATATACCCCAACTGGCTGGATATCTTTATATTGTTGACCATACTTCGGCCTACAATTGCAACCTTGCGGCCATATTTCTCGGCAGTATTAATCACTTGCTGAATACGGTGCACATTGGAGGCAAACGTCGTTACAATAATACGCCCCTCACACCTGCCAAACAGCTCGTTAAAGGTATTTCCGACTACTTTTTCGGACATAGTGAATCCGGTTCTATCGGCGTTAGTACTATCACTGAACATAACCAGTACACCTTTTTCACCGAACTCAGCCAATTTCCGAAAATCGACTACCTGTCCATCTACGGGGGTCTGGTCGAGCTTTATATCGCCGGTATGGAATATAACTCCGAGCGGGGTATGAATAGCTATCCCCATACAATCTGGTATGCTATGACTTACCCGGAAAAACTCAACTTCCAGCGGACCAATTTTAATCTTGTCCCGTGGGCGTACTATATTCAGCTGCACGTTGTCAAGATTGTGTTCTTTAAGTTTTCCTTCCACTATTCCCAGGGTCAATTTGCTGCCATATATAGGCGGGTTAATCTCCTTCAAGACATAGGGAAGAGCACCCACATGGTCCTCATGACCATGTGTAATTAGAATAGCCTTCACCTTGTCCCGGTTTTCTACTAGAAATGTGATGTCAGGTATAACAACATCAATCCCCAGCAGCTCATCCTCGGGAAACATAAGCCCGGAATCAATGACCACAATCGTATCCTGGTATCTGATTGCCATCATGTTCTTACCAATTTCCCCCAATCCGCCCAGGGGAATAATGTTTAACCGTGCATCGTCTGACACTCAAACACCTCCTTTATATTCAATTTTTTCCGTATATAGCAGGAATCCGAACATTACCGCTGTGCTAATTATATCCGAAAAATAGGCGGCATTCAACTTTTATTATTTCTAAAAAATGTTAATTTGTTATATGGCAACAAATTAAAATAGACCCTTATAGGGTCTATTTTATATAATCTTCAATTATATAGCTGATTATTACTATAATAAATGATAGCTATTAAGTAATTTTTTTAGCTGTTCTATTTCGCCTTCAGCAGCATTGCACAAAGGCAGTCTGAAGCCTCCTACATCCTTACCTAATATGTTTAGCGCCTCTTTCACCGGTATTGGATTAGTAGTAATAAATAATCCCTTAAACATGCGGAAGAGGTAATTATGCATTTCCAGGGCACGTTTTACATCGCCAGCTGCGAAAGAATCCAGCATCTGTTTGATTTCTTTACCTACTACATGAGATGCAATACTGACAACTCCTGCAGCTCCCAGTGCCAGCATAGGCAGGGTAAGCGAATCGTCACCGGAATATATAGCCATAGACTCAGGCAGTACATTCTTCAAAAGCGACATCTGATCCATTATGCCGCTGGATTCTTTGATAGCCGTAATATTCTTTATTGCAGCCAGGCGGGCTACCGTTTCTGGCAGCATATTTGTTCCTGATCTGCCGGGAATATTATATAGCATGATCGGAATTGAAACACTTTCAGCTATGGCCCTAAAATGCTGATATAGACCCTCCTGCGAAGGTTTATTATAATACGGGGTCACAACCAAAAGACCATCTACACCAGTCTTCTCAGCTTCCTGGCTCAAAATAATAGATGCCTGAGTATCGTAAGAGCCGGTCCCTGCCCAAACCTCCACGCGGTTCCCAACCCTGGCTTTAACTACAGAAAACAACTGCAGTTTTTCATCCCTGGTAAGCACCGGCGACTCTCCAGTTGTCCCGCAGACAACTATCCCGTCGCTGCCGTTATCGGCCAAATACTCTGCAATCTCACCTGCCCTATCATAATTCACCTGTAAATCAGCATGGTAGGGCGTAACCATTGCCGTTAACATTTTAAGAGCTGCCATATATTCTCGCCACCTTCTAAAAACTATTCATATTCCCCAGTTCAAATTTGTCGTGCAAAGCTTGAACTGCCATTTGCATATGCTCTTTTTTTACCAGGCACCAGATGTTAGTATAGGAATCACCAGCCTGTAATATTGGTATATTATGGTCTGCGAGGGCTTCCACAACCTTATACATAACCCCGGGTATTCCTGTCATAGCCGCTCCTACAATAGCAACCTTGGCACAATTCAGCTCTATTTCCGGAATAAGCTCTATTGCCCGCAAACTCCCATTGGTCTTTGCTGCTTTATCGCTGTTAACCGTAAACATGATGGCCTCTGGCTGTACGGTAATAAAATCTACACTTATTCCCGCCTCAGCCAAACTCCTGAACACCTTTAGCTCAATGGTATTCTTGTCATCAAGCCCGCTGGTAGTAATTTTAATCTGGGCAATATCTGAAGTATATGTTATTCCAGTAATCAATCGATCACTTATAATTCTAACCGGCTCATCCGTTTTACTAATCCGGTTTGAAACCATGGTACCAAGTGTGTCTGTAAATGTAGACCTGATTCTTAAGGGAATTCCCTTTTGCATTGCTATTTCGATAGCACGGGGATGAACTACCTTTGCCCCATCGCGTGCTAACTGGCAAATCTCATTGTAATTAATAGAGTCCAATAATCGCGCATTCTCCACAATACGTGGGTCGGCAGTCATGACCCCCTCAACATCCGTAAATATATCTATAAACTCAGCGTTCAAAGCCACTCCCAGAGCACTGGCAGTGGTATCACTACCACCTCGGCCCAGGGTAGTTAATTCACCATTCTCTCCTATTCCCTGGAACCCGGCAACTACTGCCACCAAACCGTCCTTAAGACATTCCATAAGCTTCTGGGGATTTACATAACGGATATGGGCGTTGCCGTAATTGCCGTCAGTCACAATCCCTGCCTGTTCGCCATTAAGGAACCTGGCCTTTATTCCCTGGGCAGTTAATTGGTTAGCTAGTAAAACACCACATATAGTTTCGCCGCAGGACATTAATATATCTAATTCACGAGGTAATGGATCAGGGTTTACTTCCTTAATAAGGTTGATCAGAGTATCGGTAGCATAAGCGGCACTTTCCCTTCCCATCGCTGACACAACTACCACCAGTGCATAACCGGCTTGTTGATTAGCAGCAACGATATCACATACTCTTGATCTTGCCTCAGTAGTCGCCAGCGATGTCCCGCCAAACTTCTGAACCAGAATCCTCAATATACAACACTTCCTAATATAGGTTTTTATCAACAACTATCTCCGCTATCTGGATTGCGTTAGTAGCTGCGCCCTTTCTAATCTGATCTGCGCAGACCCAGAATGCCAGACCATTATCGACTGATATATCCCTTCTAATCCTGCCTACATACACCTCATCCGTATTCGAAGAGTATAGGGGCATAGGATAAAGATTAGCAGCAGGGTTATCATGTACAACAACACCTGGTGCATTAGCTAAAATTCTCCTGACTTCTTCTATACTAAGATTCTTTTCTGTTTCCATGTTAATAGATTCCGAATGGCTCCTGAAAACTGGCACCCTAACAGCAGTAGGTGCAATTTTTAAATCTGGAGCATGCATAATTTTTCTAGTCTCCCAAACCATCTTCATTTCTTCGCGAGTATAATCTTCTTCCACAAAAACATCTATATGCGGAATTAAATTAAAGGCGATCTGATGTTGAAATACCTCAGGAGTTACTTCTCTATGTTCCAGGTAATCCTTGGCATGCCTTTCAAGTTCATCAATACCTGCCTTACCGGCACCAGAAACCGCCTGATATGTTGATACAATTACCCTTTTAAGGCCGGCAGCCTGGTGAATAGGGTTAATTGCAACCACCATAATAATAGTAGAACAATTAGGATTGGCAATGATTCCATGGTGGGCAGCAATATCCATGGGATTAACCTCTGGCACCACCAGCGGTACGTTTTCATCTAAACGGAAAGCATAACTGTTATCAATTACCACACAGTTATTTTCTACCGCCACAGGTGCCAGCTGCTTGCTTATATCATTTCCTACTGCAAATAAAGCTATATCTGATTGTTTAAACGCTTCAGAATCAGCCCTTCTTACAGTAATGGTTTCGCCTTTAAACTTTATCTTAGTCCCTTCTTCGCGAGGGTCGGCCAAACATAAGATTTCTTTTACCTTAAAATTCCTCTCTTCTAAAACCTTAAGCATTTCCTGCCCTACTGCTCCTGTAGCCCCTACTACTGCTAATTTTACGCCTTCTGCCACAACTAAAACCTCCTACCTTGCGTTCGAACGATTTAATTTTTCCTAATATTCTAACACAACCAATTAGACAACTACAATGATCCTAGTAAAAGTGGTTGAATTTGTTTTCCCTGTAACGCACAGATGGAGGTATCAACTACCAGTTCAAGATTAGAAAGTAAAGAATTTGCTTTCTGGTAGGGGTCATCCTGACGGAAAGGTACAAAATAAATATTCTTCATATTCAATAGCAAACCAAGGTTGCGGGCATTGATGCCCAATGCATCATTAGTAGAAATAGCGATTACAACCGGTCTCTGATTTCTTAAATGAGCCTTAATTGCCATTAAAGCAGGGGTATCAACTATACCATTGGCAAGTTTTGCTATCGTGTTTCCGGTTGCGGGTATAACCACTATTATATCAAGCTTTTTTTGCGGACCTATGGGTTCTGCCCCAACAATGGTATTAATAACAGGATTATCTGTTACCTGTTTTAAAAAATCCATTAATTCTGAAACTTGATAAAACCTGTTATCAGTTTCATCAACTGTATAGGATACGATGGGATAGATCTGTGCCCCTTCCGCTTTTAAATTTTCAATTTGGGGTAAGGCCTCTCCCATCGTACAATGCGAACCGGTGAGCACTACGCCGACTCTTACGCCTGTCAATCGTTCCTCTTGCACTATATACACCTCCTTGCTAACCGTATAGCAAGTCTTTTTCAAGTTTGCCTAACTCATTGATAAGAAGCCGGGGGATTACATCTGCCAGAATTTTACCGGCACAAACCGGGGCAACTTTGCCGGGAAGCCCAGGAGCTAAAATTGCCTTAAGTCCAAAGGTATTAGCTGCTTCAAAATCCGTCCCCCCAGGTTGGGTAGCAAGGTCAATTATTAGTACGTCAGGATTTGCATATTTTAATATACTGCTGTCAAGTACCATAGTCGGTACTGTATTAAATACTATATTGGTATTATTCATGATTTCATGCAGATCATCATATCCAGCCCGATGGCATCCCATTTCGTAAGCCCGAGCCAACTGTCCCGAATTCCGCGCTACCACAGTTACATCAGAACCTAATGCCTTTAAGGTCCTGGCCATAGTGATCCCAACTCTCCCAAACCCAATGACACAGGTCTTGCTGCCATGAATAGTGATGGCGGTTTCTTCCATCGCAATTTGAACCGCACCTTCTGCAGTAGGAATTGAATTGAGTACAGCTATTTCGTCCATCTCCACTATTTCCATCAAGTTCAGATCGTATTTTTCAGACCACTCCTTAAGGAACTTTCGTGCTGCACCTATAACAATCACGGCATGATGTGCAACGCTGGCTATAGCCTTCTCTGTTAACAACAATTCCTGTTCTGCATATACGGCTCTTATCACCCCTTTCTCATTGGTACCAGGCAGTGGTAATATAAGCACTTCTGTATCCTTACAGGCTTCCTCAACACTATTGACTACAAATGCACCATGACCTACCTTTTCACGTGGGAATCCAGCTACTACAACCGTTGCTCCTGACTTCACCAGTTCTGATACCAGAATTAGCTCCCGATCATCTCCCCCCACCACGGCGATCTTAATTCCAGAAAGAATTGAACACACCATTAGCCCTCCTCTGGGTTTTTACTTTGTAACTATAGTTAATAGCATTATATGTACTTTACTTAGACGTGTGTCTGTCCCACCAACCAAGGCGTTAGTAACAGCTCCGGGCAAAAAAAAAGAGAGCCCCTGCTCTCATTGCCGATATTGCTTAAATTATATAGAGGATTCTCTACAGAAGTTTCTCCAGACCGTAAACCAGGCCCTTCATTTCCATCATTTTCTTAACCGTCATTATTACTCCAGGCATAAAGCCTACTCTATCAAAAGAATCGTGGCGTATTCTCAAACTCTGCCCCACTCCACCGAAAATAACCTCCTGGTGGGCTACAAATCCCGGTAGTCTGACACTGTGAATTCTAATCCCGTTTACTTCTCCGCCTCTGGATCCGGGTATTTTTTCAAATTCCCGGCTGTTCCGGGCTGGATTACGAACACGTTCAGAAGTTATCATTTCTGCCGTCTTTATAGCGGTCCCAGAGGGAGCATCTATTTTCTGATCATGATGCATTTCTATAATCTCCACATCCGGAAAATACTTGGCTGCTTCCTGGGCCAGCTTCATCATCAAAACCGCACCAATAGCAAAGTTCGGTATTACGGCTATTCCTACTCCATTTTCCAGAGCTAACTTCTCCAATTGTTTTAATTCCACTTCATTTAAACCAGTTGTTCCTACAACGCAGCTTATCTGATGCCTGATAGCTGTTTTAGCATTGTTATAGACTGCCTGAGGATTAGTAAAATCTACCATTATATCCGGCCGGGTCATTTCTATCAAGCGATCCAGGTCATTTTCCACCTTTAAAGGCATGTCTTTGCCAGCCCCGCCTAATTCTCCCCGGGCCTTTATATCTACTAAACCTACCAGTTCTAATTCCTCATCATTTTCAACTGCTCTGGCTGTTTCTAATCCCATCTTGCCAAGTGCACCTGAAACAATTACTTTGGTTCTTGCTACCATGAACTAACCCCCTTTATTCCTTAAGGAATATTCTTATATATTTTCGAATCTTAGTCAAGGAAACATGTTTCGGCCCTAATTTCGTCAGTAGTATATCTGTAGTATAATGATTGAGGAATAAGATAAAGAGGAGTAATTACATGCCTTTTGATGGACTGGCAGTCAGAGCCCTTAGCAGAGAATTAAATACTGAATTAATGAATGCCCGCATAGATAAAATACATCAACCCGAAAAAGATGAACTCATCTTTTCTATACGCCATGCCAAAACAGGAACCGTAAAATTAGTAATATCAGCTAACCCCAGATGGGCACGAATCCATATCAGCAGTGAAAAAAAGACCAACCCCAGTCAGCCTTCGGCCTACTGTATGCTCCTGCGCAAATACCTGGAAGGCGGCAAAATAAAAGAAGTGAAACAGATAGGGATGGAACGAATCGTTCATATCCGCATTGAGGCCTTAAATGATTTTCGGGAATGGAAAGATAAACTCCTGATTTGTGAATTTATGGGCCGGCATTCAAATATCATCCTGGTTAACCCTGAAAACAGAGTAATATTGGATGCCATCAAAAAGGTAAGCAGTGATGTAAGCACCTACCGGGAAGTTCTTCCAGGTAAAGAATATGTCAGCCCGCCTGCGCAAGGAAAACTGGATCCTCTGGATACCAGCTATCAGGATTTTGCTGCAGCTATGTGGAATCAGGGTGAAAGTACAACCACGGGGTCAGCCCTTTTCAACAATTATACCGGGCTGAGCCCCTATGCTGCCAGGGAGATTTGTGCCGCCGCCGGGGTGGATGACAGCCTTCCGGTAGAACAGTGCGGCGAATTTGAATTGATGAAACTCTATCATGCTGTTAAATCCTTAATTACGGATATTGACCAGGGATCTATAAACCCGGTAGTTCAGTATAATAAAAACAGCCCTACTGAATTTACCCCCTATAGACCCTTAACCCATTCCCCCGCTGCGACAGCCAGGGCCTTCTCATCCATGAACGAAGCCTGTGACTCTTTTTATTTGCAGAAACTCAGCCAACTCCGGTTGGAATCTATGCAGGTTAATCTTTCCCGTAACATAAATGAACACTTGCATAAAGCTTATAAGAAAAAATTCCTTCAGGAAGGTGACCTCAGCCAGGCCCGAGAAAATGAAAAATATAAAATATGGGGTGAACTGCTTACTTCATATGCATATATGTTTAAAAAAGGTGATACCCTGGCAGTATTGCCTGATTTCTACAGTGAAGAACAGATAAGTCTGCCTCTGGATGTACGATATACACCTATTCAGAATGCTCAGCGTTATTTTAAAATATATAACAAAAGCCGCGGTGCCCAGAAGCACCTCCAACGTCTAATGGCAGAAAACCAACAAGGAATAGATTACCTGGAATCAGTACTAGTTGCTGTGAATCAAGCTGAGAACCCGGCTCAGGTTGAAGAGATAATCGAAGAATTAGAGAAGGAAAACTACATAAAAGTTCGTTCGGGGCGCAATAAAAATAAATCTGAACGCAGCCAGCCTCGTAAATTTATATCTTCTGATGGTTTACAAATTATTGTAGGCAGGAACAATCTGCAGAATGACCGTTTAACCCTTAAAGATTCAGACCGTCATGATCTTTGGCTGCATGCCAGGCAGATACCCGGCACCCATGTGATCGTCAGCCTGCCCCCTGCCATAAAATCTATTAATGATGTACCGGACAGCACCCTGGAAGAAGCAGCCAGTCTGGCGGCCTGTTTCAGTAAAGCCGGCAATTCCCAGAAGGTTCCGGTTGACTATACCTTTCGTTATAACGTAAAAAAGCCCGGCGGTGCTAAGCCAGGCATGGTTATTTACGATAATTATTGGACTATAATGGTTAACCCCGGTTCAGATATAGTTCAGAAGTTGATTGATTCGCATATAGAAGACCAGAACAATTAAATCTCTGGTTTGAGCTTAGGCAGCATATCAGTGAAAAGTCGACGAAACATTTCACGATTCTTTGGCTTTTCAAAGTACATATTGTTATCGGCTTCTTTGAATATGTCCAGCATACTTTTTGATGAATCTGACTTCACTGCCCACCCCACTGACAAACTCAGGGGGACCGGCGGTGAAGAATTAATATAACCAGCCACAGTCTCCTTAATACGTTTGCAGGCCGTTTCTACTATTTCGGCGGGACAGTTCGGCAGCAGTACAGCAAATTCATCTCCTCCGATTCGTGCTACTACGTCACTTTCCCGAAAACAATTCAATAGAACCTTGGCTGCAGTTGCCAGGAGAGAATCGCCAGCTTCATGCCCCAAATTATCATTGACCAATTTTAGTCCGTCAACATCACAGACTACGATGCCAACCGGGTCAAAGCGCCCGGTCTGCATACGCTGCATTTCTTCCTCAAAATAATTGCGGTTATAGAGACCGGTGGGTTTATCATACATGTTCAGGTATCGCAGCCATTCCTCCATCTGTTTGCGGTCTGTTATATCACGCACAATAGCCTGAATCATTTCTTTACCATGCAGCTTGATATGATTAAGACTCAATTCTACGTCAAATTCGCTCCCATCACAGCGGCAAAGTTCCATTTCAAACAACTTTGGCTGCCCCTGCAGGACTTTTACCCGCTTTTCCTCTAAGATTTCCCGGCTGACCCTGCCATCCTTCTGAATTAGTGGTATAAATCGCGCTACTGAAGCGCCCAGTATCTGCTTCCTGGCACAGCCAAATATATCGGCTGCACGTTGGTTACAATCTACTACCGTTACGCCGTCTATCAGAAGAATGCCATCATAGGCCGTTTCAAATAACAGGCGGTACTTATCCTCACTCTCACGCAGTTTTTCCTCTATACCCCAGCGCTCTATATTGGGTGCAATATTGTAATCCATAATTTAATCACCTGCCTGACGATTGAAAGACAACATTGTTATTACTTAACTATATCAACCGATCCGTCTGGATTAGTTTTAGCTTCATTGCCTTCTTCCAGAATATAGATCTTGTGGTTTAAAGTATCTATGGCTACTTCCCGGTTGATAATTGTGGCGACTTCTTCTTTGGTCATTAAAGTTCTGATCTGAACACCGTTATCATAGAACTCTATATGCATTTTATCGCCATTTTCCTTATCAATGGTTTTCTCCTGGAAATGTTGGGGCGGCTTCATAAAAACGTATTTATATCCACCCTCGACATATTTCATTTCAACGCCATTTAGAAATATTTTCATCATTAACCCCCCTGGTATTAACTGCGGCTTCCAGGTTTAATAGCTTCTCCCTGTCCTGCTTTACAAAGCGGGCAGTCCGGTGCTTCCCAGGACTCTATATCCATAGTAAGTACAGCTTCTTTCCTTACTCCAAAATCAACATTACCGCCGCTGCGGTCAACCAGTACTGCTACTCCTGCTGCCACTGCTCCGAATTGGCGGACAATATCCATGACTTCTACTACTGAACCACCAGTTGTTACCACATCTTCTACCACCAGTACCCGATCACCTGGTTTTAGCGTAAATCCCCTTCTAAGCTCCATTTTACCATTTTGACGCTCACAAAATATTCCGGGAACCTTTAACTGCCTGGCCACCTCATAAGCAACAATAATTCCGCCCATAGCTGGCCCTATGACTAGATCTATCTTTTCATCCGCGTATTTTTCTGCAATATGGGCAGCTAATTGTTCAGTATACTGCGGATACTGCAATACTTGAGCACACTGCATATAGCGATTACTATGCCTTCCTGAGGTAAGCTTAAAATGCCCCTCCATTAAAGCCCCCGATTTCAGGAATATCTGGGTTGCCTCATCTTTATTTAACATGTCTATACCTCCAATTCATCAATAATTCTTTGCGCGGCTTCACAGGGATCTGCAGCCTGAACAATAGGCCGGCCTATCACCATATAATCAGCTCCCTTGTCAAGAGCTTGCCTTGGGGTGGTAATGCGTTTCTGGTCATTAGCTGCCGACCAAAGCGGCCTAATCCCGGGTGTAACGATCTTGAAATCAGGCCCGCAAGCCTGACGAATGAGGACAATTTCCTGCGGAGAGCATACTACCCCGCCTAATCCCGATTCTTTGGCCATTAAAGCCCACTTAACCACGAGTTCTTCAACCTTCATGCCCGACACAAACATATCTTCTGCCAGTTCTTTCTCAGATATGCTGGTTAAAACAGTAACTGCCAGTAATATGGGAGAACTAATCCCCAGCCTTGCGGCTTCTTTTTCTGCATCTTCTGCTGCCTTGCGCATCATTTCCCGTCCGCCGGCAGCATGGACGTTAAACATATAACTGTTCAAACGAGTCAAGACTTTTGCGGCTGATCCTACCGTGTTAGGAATATCATGCAATTTTAAATCTACGAATACCCTGCCCCCCAAATCGTGAACCTTATGTACTATTTCGGGGCCGGCGCTGTTAAAAAGCTGCATACCTATCTTAAAGACACCTACATATCCTGCTAATTTCTTAACCAGAGCCAGGGCCTCTGCTGGAGTATCCACATCCAGGGCCAGCACTATTCTATCCTTGGCCTCCATTACTAATCCCCCTTTAATATCGGATAATATATTCATTATTTCACTATAGCTATACCTACTATCTCATTCAGTTTTTGTACCTTATTTTCCTGCATATAGGATTTTAATCCTAATACAATTTCATCAGCGATCCGGGGATTGACAAAATTTCCAGTGCCAACGGATACTGCAGCAGCCCCTGCCATAATAAACTCCAACGCATCCGTGGCATTCATAATTCCGCCGCCGCCAAGTATAGGAATATCTAATTCACGGCGTACCTGATAGATCATGCGGAGTGCTACCGGTTTGATAGCAGGCCCGGATAACCCGCCAAATATATTGGCAATTACCGGCCTTCTGGTCCTAACATCAATTGCCATTCCCATCAGAGTGTTAATCATGGATAGAGCGTCGGCTCCGCCTTCCTGCGCCGCCCGGGCTATCTCTACAATATCTGTGACATTCGGACTTAGTTTAGGCATCACCGGCAGTGAAGTTTCCGCTTTCACAGCCTGTACCACATTCTTAACCATAATCGGATCGGTTCCAAACTGCAGTCCGCCCTGTTTTACATTGGGGCAGGATATATTGAGCTCAATTCCTGCTATTCCCGGATACCCTTCTAGCCTGGCTGCAATTTCTGCATACTCCTCCAGCGTATTGCCGGCAATATTAGCAATAACAGTTACCTTCTTCTCGGATAGGTAAGGAAGATACTCATTCAGGAAAACATCAACTCCAGGGTTTTCAAGACCAATGGCATTAAGCATCCCCGCTGCTGTTTCAATAATACGCGGGGGAGGATTGCCATTACGCGGCTCGAGAGTTGTCCCCTTTACAATTACGGCTCCTATTCCGGCTATGTCAATATAATCTTCATATTCCCGCCCGTAGCCGAAAGTACCAGAAGCCACTGCTACAGGGTTGTCCATTAATATGCCACCCAGATTTACGGTAAGGTCTATATCATGCTCGATTAGCTTTTCCATTTCAGCACCCCCTATCAGCCCTAATTCTTATACAGACATACTTCATTCATATTAAAGACTGGGCCGTCTTTACATACTTTCACATAACCTTCATGACAATTTTTAAGCTTGCGGGCACAACCCAGACAAGCGCCAACACCGCAGGCCATATGCTCTTCCAGGGAAACCTCGCCCCATATATTATTTCCTTTTGCATATTGAGCCACCAACTCCATCATCGGCTCAGGTCCGCAGGTGTATATTCTGTCAATTCCATCAGGTTCCAGGGTGGCAAGCAGGTCAGTAACCAATCCCTGGAGACCTGCGCTCCCATCCATGGTTGCAGGCAGGTAAGCTATATCCAGCTGTTTAAATTTATCCTCTGCTACGAGTTGAACAGCACAGGCTGCACCGCTGATAACCTGTATTTTACACTGTCTTTCTTTTAGAGCCCGACCCAGATAGACCAGAGGAGCAGTACCAATCCCGCCTCCTACAAGTAAAATGTTTTCAGGGCGGTCCGGAAGAGCAAATCCTCTTCCCAAAGGTCCCATTACATCCACATAATCATTAACTTTTATTCCAGTTAAAAGGCCGGTACCTTTGCCTACTACCCTGTATAGTAGCGAAATCGTTCCCTTATTTTGATCTACATCATAAAGACTTAAGGGACGCCGCAGCAGCGGATCATTAGTACCGCCGGACCTGACTTGCAGGAATTGTCCGGGTTTACATTCCTTTGCAATTGCAGGTGCTGCAAACTCCATAAGAAACATATCCTTTGCTGCCTGGCGATGGCTTAATACCAATCCTTTTTCTAAATAAGACATATTCTATTCCTCCGGGTTTATATTATTTGTATCGGAAGCAAAAAGAACGTCAACTTGCTTCAGTGCTTATTATTTAAATGTACCGTTAACATATTCCTGTAAGGAATTACACTGCATATCCCCGATGTTCTTTCCTTCCCCAATTACCTGCTGCATAACCTCTAATGTATCCAGGGAGGTCAGACAGGGGACATTCAGTTCCACTGCTACCCGGCGAATCTGAAAACCGTCACTAAACTGCATTTTGCCATGGGTTAGAGTATTAACAATGAAATCTACCTTTCCTGAACGAAGTAAATCAATGATATTTGGTGAACCATCCTTTATCTTCTTGACTGTTTCTACCTCAATGCCAACCGCTTTTAATGCCTGGGCAGTACCTTCCGTGGCTATCAGCTTAAACCCCATATCGGCAAAACCTTTGAGGATCGGAATAGCTTCCTCTTTGTCCTTATCGGCAATAGTCGCTACTATAGTTCCCTTTTGAGGTATTTCCATTCCGGCTGCAATCAATCCCTTATATAACGCTGTTTTCAAGGACCTGTCTATACCCATTATTTCGCCGGTAGACTTCATCTCGGGTCCCAGAGTTATATCTACCTGCTCCAGCTTGTTGAAGGAAAATACCGGTACTTTAACTGCATAAAAATCAGGGGTTGGCTGTAATCCTCCCGTATAACCCATTTGCTGCAGACTTTTTCCCAGAACCACTTCAGTAGCCAGTTTAACCATGGGAATACCAGTTATCTTACTGATAAATGGTACCGTACGGCTCGAACGTGGATTTACCTCAATTACATACAGCTCATTCTGGAACTCTACAAACTGGATATTAATCAGCCCTTTAACCTTCAATGCCAAAGCCAGGCGCGTAGTGTAGTCAATTACCTTGTTTTGAATCTCCGGGCAGATGTTATGAGCCGGAAACACCGCCATACTGTCGCCGGAATGAACCCCGGCTCTCTCAATGTGCTGCATGATGCCGGGTATTAAGACCTGCTTGCAATCTCCAACTGCGTCCACTTCGATTTCCTTACCCAGCAGGTATTTATCCACCAGGACCGGATGCTCGCGGTTGACCTTTACGGCGGTTACCATATACTGTTCCAATTCACTCTGATTATAAACGATTTCCATGGCCCGCCCGCCCAGAACATAAGAAGGACGCACCAAAACCGGATATCCTACTCTATCGGCAGCCTTAACCGCATCAACAACTGAAAATACACTCTTTCCAGGCGGCCTGGGAATTCCCAGTTCCTCCAGCAGAGAGTCAAAGCGGTCGCGATCTTCCGCCCTGTCAATGCTGTCATTGGAAGTCCCTAAAATCCTGACCCCTACATTGTTAAGAGGCCCAGCCAGATTTATAGCAGTCTGACCGCCAAATTGTACTATAACTCCGTCCGGCTTCTCTTCCTCTATAATATTCATTACATCTTCAAACACCAAGGGTTCGAAATACAGGCGGTCTGAAGTATCAAAGTCTGTACTTACTGTTTCAGGGTTGTTATTAACGATAATAGCCTTAATTCCTGCTTCCTGCAGAGCCCATACACAATGTACCGAACAATAATCAAATTCTACCCCCTGCCCAATTCGGATTGGCCCCGAACCAATTACTAATATCTTTTTAGCATTGGGGTCATGAACCGCTTCATTTTCTTCCTCGTAACAGGAGTAGAAATAAGGCGTTTCGGCATCGAACTCGGCTGCACATGTATCTACCAATTTGTAAGTGGGGATTACCCCTTTGTCCTGGCGCAGCCGATGAATATGCACCTCCTGTACCCCCGTCAGGTTGGCAATTTCAATATCGGAGAAACCCATTTTCTTGGCATCCCTGAGCAGCTCTTTGTTTAATTCCTCATCTCTGATACGCAGGGAAAAATCCATGATATTCTTAATTTTCTTCAAAAAGAATTTATCAATCTGAGTAATCTCCCAGATTTGATTTATACTCATACCCCGGCTGAATGCCTCTGCCACGATAAATATTCTCTCGTCGTCAGCATGGATTAATCGATCCCTTAACTCATCATCACCCAGATTCAGCAGCTCCGGCAGTCTCAAGCCGTTAATGCCCAGCTCCAGACAGCGTATGGATTTCAAAAAGGCCGCTTCAAAACTGCGGTCAATCGCCATTACTTCTCCGGTAGCTTTCATCTGTGTTCCCAGCTTGCGATCTCCAAAAACGAACTTATCAAAGGGCCAGCGCGGCATCTTAAGAACCACATAATCTATAGCCGGTTCAAAACAGGCCGTAGTCTTACCGGTTACCGCATTAGGGATCTCATCAAGGTTAAACCCGATTGCAATCTTGGTAGTTACCTTGGCAATAGGATAGCCGGTGGCCTTGGAAGCCAGGGCGCTGGAACGGCTGACACGAGGATTTACTTCTATTACATAATATTTCTTGCTGAAGGGGTCCAGAGCAAACTGAACATTACAACCACCCGCAATCTTTAAGGCACGGATAATTTTGATGGAAGCAGCTCTAAGCATTTGAAACTCTTCATCGGTAAGAGTTTGAGCAGGTGCTACTACAATGCTGTCTCCGGTATGAATTCCTACTGGGTCAACGTTTTCCATGGAGCAGATGATTATGCAGTTGTCATTGGCATCACGCATTACCTCAAACTCGATTTCTTTATATCCGGCCACGCTTCTTTCAATCAAAGCCTGGCTGATAGGACTAACTTTCAGACCTTTGTTTACTATATTTCTTAATTCTTCTTCATTATGCGTATTTCCGCCCCCGCTGCCCCCCAGAGTATAAGCCGGGCGGACTATCAGAGGGTAACCAATCTGATTAGCAAAATTGACTGCTTCCTCAACGGAAGTTACAATCACACTCTCAGGAATAGGTTCGTTAATTTCCTGCATAGTCTGTTTAAACAATTCCCTATCCTCTGCTCGGGCAATTGCCTCCAGGGGAGTACCCAGGAGCGGAACCCCGTATTTATCCAGTATTCCTTCCCGATCTAAGGATAAAGCCATGTTTAGACCTACTTGTCCACCCAGGGTAGCAATAATACCATCCGGTTTTTCCTTCTCCAGTATCTTACTCACCGTGTCGATAGTAATAGGTTCAATATAAACATGATCAGCTATGTGGGTATCAGTCATTATGGTGGCCGGGTTGCTGTTCAAAAGCACCACCTCAATACCCTCTTCTTTAATAGCCCGGCAGGCCTGGGTGCCGGCGTAGTCAAATTCTGCCGCCTGACCGATTATAATGGGTCCTGAACCTATGACGAGAACTTTTTTCAACCCATTCTTAATTGGCATCTAATCTCCTCCATCTCAGTGCTAAAATTACAAACTATCTATAAAATGTTCAATGAAAAATCCCGTTTCACTGTAACCAGGATATCCTTCGGGGTCAAACTGAAGCGAGAAAACAGGCAGATTCTTGTGCCTTATCGCCTCTATGCTGTTGTCGTTAAGACTTCTCATAGTTACCTCAATATTAGTACTGGCTAAAGATATATCATCAATTGCATAACCATGGTTTTGCGTAGTTATGTACACCCGATTATTCTTCAAGTTCTTTACCGGATGATTACTGCCGCGGTGGCCGTGATCAAGTTTATATACATCCGCTCCCATAGCAATGGCAATTACTTGATGTCCCAGCCCTACCCCAAACAGGGGTACCTTTCCCATAAGCCCCCGGGTGGTTTCAATTACATAAGGCACTGCCCGCGGGTCGCCCGGACCGTCAGATATAAAAACCCCGTCTGGCTTTAAATTCAATATTTCTGCCAGGCTGGCTGCTGCAGGTATAACGAAAAGCTCACAGTCCCGAGTTAAAAATGAATCCAATACTCCTCGTTTTGTCCCTAAATCCAATAAAATTACTTTCTTTTTCCCACTTCCAAACTTCATCAGGTTCTTACGAGTAACATATCTTACCAGATCACCCTTTAATCCCTGTGAAGCCATGCTGGCTCTCTCCATTAACCCTTTCGGATCCTCCAGATTGTCTGTAATAACCCCGCCCATAATGCCGTGCTTACGTATAAACCTGGTCACAGCCCTGGTATCAACCTCAGTTAAAACAGCGACTTCGTTGTCGTTGAGAAAACTGATTATATCGGTTTCCATTTCATAATGGCTGGGGAAGTCACTGAGTTCCCGCAGAATCAGTCCCTGTACCATGGCTCTCTGGGATGCGAAGCTTTTCTCATTAAAACCTACGTTTCCGACCAAAGGATATGTCATAACCACAATCTGACCATAATAAGAAGGGTCGGTTATAATATCCTGATAATTTATCATAGCGGTGGTAAAAACCACCTCTCCACTGGCCATTGAGCAATTATTTAATAAATTTCCGGTAAATATCTTGCCGTTTTCCAACACCAGATATCCCTTCAAAATCATCACTCCTCAATAATTATGCCTTCATTGGCAACAATTCTGCCGTTCACGATGGTCATCCAGGGCCATCCTTTTAATGTACGACCTTTAAATGGAGTGTTTTTCCCTTTGGAATAAAATTTAGCCGGGTCTACAACTTTAATTGTTTCAGGATCAAGGATGGTTATATCAGCATCGGCGCCAATATCCAAAGTTCCCTTATCAATCCCCAGCACATCAGCAGGTCCCACTGTAAACAACTCAACCATCAACTCTATATCCAGCAAACCTTTACTTACCAACCCATCCATTATAACGGCTGCCGCAGTCTCCAGCCCCGATATTCCATTAGACGCCAAATTATATTCACAATCTTTACTTTCCCAATGATGGGGAGCATGATCGGTGGCTATACAGTCCACAGTACCATCCTGAAGACCCTCTATTAGAGCTTCCAGATGTTCCTGGGAACGCAGCGGCGGATTCACCTTGGTGTCAGTATCATAGCTGCCCACAATCTCATCTGTCAGGAGCAGGTGATGGGGGGTAACTTCACAGGTTACGTCTATTCCCCGAGCCTTCGCATCCCGTATTAAGTCCATAGAGCCGCGGGTAGACGCATGACATATATGAGCATGTGCTCCGGTCAGTTCAGCCAGTATTATTTCCCGGCTTACCATTAACTCTTCAGCAGCGGCAGGGATCCCTTTAAAACCATACAGGGTTGAATAATAGCCTTCATGCATTTGTCCATCCATGGCAAGACTCTGTTCCTCACAATGAGACAATACCGGCAGGTCAAACATTTTCGCATATTCCATGGCGTTACGCATAATGCCGGCATTCTTTACCGGTTTTCCATCATCGGATACCGCTACACAGCCGGCCGCAACCAATTCAGCCATCTCACTCAATTCACTGCCGGCCTGCTGCTTGGTTATACAGCCAATCGGCAGAACATTTACTACACCCGATTTGGCAGCTCTTTCTCTGACAAAATTGGCTATCGCCGCATTATCTATTACCGGATCGGTATTAGGCATACAACAAACGGTGGTGAATCCTCCTGCTGCTGCCGCTCTGGTACCAGAAGCGATATCCTCTTTGTATTCAAAACCTGGTTCCCGAAGATGAACATGCATATCAATAAAACCGGGGCAGACAATCTTCCCGGAGGCATCAATCACTGTGCAGCCATCTTCCGGGATACTCTCTTTTACCTCATCAATTTTGCTGTCTTTAATTAATATGTCCATTACTCCATCAATATCATTAGCGGGATCCAGAACTCTGCCGCCCTTAATTAGTAATTTCATCACGTGAACCTCCCATCATCAGGAAAAGTAAAGCCATTCTCACTGCCACTCCATTGGTAACCTGCTCATTAATGATGGATTGTACCCCGTCCGCCAGCTGGGACGATATTTCCACTCCCCTGTTCATAGGTCCCGGATGAAGCACCAGCACATCTTCTTTGGCCCTTCGAAGCCTGTCCGGGCTGAGCATATAAAGATTTGCATATTCGTCCAGAGAAGGAAACAGACCGCTTTGCTGGCGTTCTTTTTGAATCCTCAGGACATTGATTACATCTACACCATCTAAAGCCTGATCCAGACTGTAATAACTCTTCACTCCCAGTTTTTCCACCTCAGGCGGTATCAGAGTTGAAGGACCCACCACTCTTACTTCACAGCCAAACTTGCTCAAACCATAAATGTTCGAACGGGCGACGCGACTGTGCAGAATATCGCCTACGATCGCTACCTTCAAACCTTCCAGGGTACCTTTTTTCTCCCGGATACTATACATATCAAGCAAGGCCTGGGTGGGGTGCTCATTGGTTCCGTCTCCGGCATTAATTACCCTCATCCTGGTATTGCGAGCCACATAATGGGGAGTGCCGCTCATAGAATGACGGATTACCATTAGATCAAAACCCATAACCTCGATAGTCTTAATCGTGTCCCGTAAACTCTCGCCCTTTTGTACACTGCTGGTAGATACAGCCAGATTTACGGTATCTGCGCTCAAATACTTGCCCGCTATTTCAAAAGAAGTCCGAGTACGTGTGCTGTTCTCATAAAAGACCGTGACCATGGCCTTGCCCCGCAGCGCAGGCACCTTTTTAACATCTCTCTTTATTATGTCTTTCATGGGTACAGCCGTATCCAGAATCAGTTCCAGTTCTTCACGGCTCATGTCTCTAATTCCGAGTAAATCCTTTCTGTGTTCCAATTTCACATCTTAGCCTCCTTTACTGATTTAAATAAAAAAGCCTTCCTTGCTATAGCTGGCAAGAAAGGCATAAACCTCTTAAAGGATTCTCCCTTGCCAGCCTCTCGGGACTAGTTTAAAGGGTTAATATCATTGATCCACAATTTCCTGTATGACAACCTCTTCCCGTTCGTCAATTTCCTTCACATGAACCGAAATGACTTCGGTGTGGGAAGTAGGCACGTTTTTACCAATAAAATTAGCGTTAACTGGAAGTTCTCGATGGCCTCGATCAACCAGCACCGCCAGTTGAATGGTCCTGGGCCGGCCCAGATCTATCAGGGCATCCATTGCCGCTCGAACCGTTCTCCCGGTGTATAGAACATCGTCTACCAGGATAATATTCATATTATTAATGTTAAAAAACACTTCGGTGCGGTGAACTTGAGGCTGAGATGCCAGGGTGGTAAGATCATCCCGGTAAAGAGTAATATCTAAAATTCCTACCGGAACTTTAACTCCTTCAATTTCTTCAATGCGTTCAGCAAGTCTGACTGCCAGCGGCCCACCTCTTCTCCTGATACCAATCAGAGCCACATTTTCTACGCCCTTGTTCTTCTCAATAATTTCATGGGCAATGCGGGTGATAGCTCTTTTTATGGCTATCTCATCCATAAGAACTTTCTTCTCTTGCAGTTCCATCGATTTAACCTCCTAAACCGGGCCAGGATAAACATTAGGACTCATAATAAACAAAAAAACCCACCATCGTAAAGCCGAAGGTAGGCGTGCCTATCTACAAATCCTTGCTAGCCTCACGGAGCCAACTTAAAGGTTCTATAAGAATTCTAAACAACCTGAGAAGCAATGTCAACCGAATTTGGCCAGCTCAGCCAGAATCCCCTCAAAATATGAGGGCAGCGGACTGGTAAATTCCATATACTCACCGCTGCGGGGATGGTTAAAGCCCAACAGATGAGCATGCAGGGCCTGGGAATCCAGATCAAAATGCTTCTTGGCTGACCCGTAAAGAGGATCTCCTACCACGGAATGTTTTATATAGGAAAAATGAACTCTGATCTGGTGCGTTCTCCCGGTCATTAAGCTTACCTTTACCAGAGTATAATTCCTGAACCTCTGTAAAACCTCGTAATTACTGACGGCCGATCTGCCGTCCTTGACTACTGCCATCTTCTTGCGATCCAGTTGGCTTCTGCCGATGGGTGCATCAATAGTGCCCAGGTTTTCCTTAATAACCCCGTGCACCAGGGCAGTATATTCTCTGGTTATACTATGAACCTTGATCTGTTCAGCCAGATTCCGATGGGCGGCATCATTCTTCGCTACCACCATTACCCCGGAAGTATCTTTATCTAGTCTATGTACTATTCCCGGTCTTAATTCGCCGTTTATCCCGGATAAGTCCTTAATGTGGTACAGCAGCGCATTGACCATGGTATGATCCCAGTTTCCATGCGCGGGGTGCACCACCAGCCCTTTGGGCTTGTCCACTATTGCCAGATCTTGATCCTGGTAAATAATATCCAGAGGAATATCCTGAGGTTCAATATCCACAGCCTGCGGCTCCGGCAGTTCCACTTCCACCTCTTCGCTTTCCCGGAGATGATAGCTGGCCTTAACCGGCTGACCATTTACCGTTACCTTGCCCGCTTTTATGAGGCTTTGCACCAAAGAACGAGACAGCTGTTCTATATTCTCCGTTACGAAGACATCCAGCCGTTCACCTTCCATTTCTTCTAATACCAGTAACTTTTCCTGGGTTATCATCCAGCCACACCTTTCAAGCCTTATAAATCACTCTATTAGTTTATGTTTTTTTATCAGATATATCAAACTAGGATTCTTTGTTATCTGAGGCAATTATAAATAGGAATCATAAACTCTTTTGATTCAGCAAGGGCAAAGGCAATTATTGGTAATAAAATAAGACAGGCTTGCCTTACGGTAAGCCTGTTTATTATTATTGAGTTTAAAAATAGGATATCTATTTGCTGACAACCCTTTGCGCTGTCTCCTGTCGCCGCTGGCCTAAGACTAATTCCACCGATTCAAAGGATATGGCCCCAGTCCAACAAAACTTAGCACATTGAGGTTCACCGTCGCACTGGTCACATTTAAAAGCAAGTCCTTTAATAAAATTAAAGTTAGCATGCCCAAAAGGACAAGCCTGAACACATTGACGGCATCCGATACAAAGCTTTTCATTGAAAGCAACTATCCCGGTTTCCCTCCTAAACATTGCCCCCACAGGGCATACCGTTACACACAACGGTTTCTCGCACATGGCACAGCTAATGGGCACATTCCACCCCGCCCTCTCGTCTTTAGCAATTCTGACACGGGACAAGGCCGGCGAACATATTTTATCATGCACAAGAGAGCATATCATTTCGCATGTTTTACAGCCGACACATTTGTGATAATTAATCATCAGCATTTTGTTCATACTGTCTCCCCCAATCAGTAAATTTGATACTAAGCGTTCAAAAAACGTTGGGCTGGTAAATACCAAGCAGCTTTTTTGAATAGTGCAGAATCGGCTAAGGTATGACGAAATTGACTAACCGGAGTCCTGGTTTTCATCAAGGCCATCATTGCACCTAAACCGGAAGAGATACCAATAGCCTGCATTCCCATGATGCGGTCATCCACCAATAAAACTCTCCAATATTGGTTATGGTTCTCCCCTTCCAGTATCTGAATGTCTTCTGCGCCAAGGGCATCAGAGGTCATTCCCATTGAGACCGCCGTAATGCCGTATATGTCCTCAACTACGAAGCTGATGGCTCCCTCATATTCTACTTTTTGGCCCAGGCAGTTAAATGCTGCTACCTGTCCTTGTCGTTTGGCGCTGGGCCACAGCATGTTCAAACTCGGGTAACCAGTTAACATATTCATTGACTCAATACAGTCTCCGCAGGCATAAATACTGTCTATGTTGGTCTGCATAAAGGAATTCACCTGAATCCCCCCTAGTTCCCCGGTTTTTATTCCAATGGCACTAGCCATTTCTACATTCTGTTTTACTCCTGCCGCCCAAATAACTGTGTCGCAAGGTATTAATCTGCGATCTGTGGCTGCTGATTCCACTCGTTCATCACCGCTTATTCTTAGTATCCTCTCGCCGGTTATAACTTCAAGTCCTTTGGTGGTAAGAATTTTATGAATCCTACTGGCAGGTTCTTTATCAAAAATGCGGGGTAGTATTCGTTCCCTTAATTCCACAATTGTTACCTGGCAGCCTCGAAATTGCAAGGCTTCTGCTACTTCTATACCGATATTTCCGGAGCCAGCCACTAATACTTTATGAGGTTGATTTACCATGATAGCATCGATATCTCTTACTGTTTTAACAACAAAATTGCCGGGTAATTCATGGCCAGGAACAGGCGGTATATAAGCTCGGCTTCCAGTAGCCAGGATGAGTCGATCATAAGCTATGGTTTCTTGTCCAGAATTTAGGGTGCATTCACTGGTATTTATGTGTTGTACTTCGTATCCGAACCTGGTATGAATCTTCATTCGGTTGTAGTCCTTTAACTGCTTGATAAAAAGCTGGCTTCTATATACCCTACCGGACAAACAATCGGGCAATGCACAGGCCGAGTATTCCGGTAAGTCTTCCCGAGCAAACATAATTATGGGAACCTGCGAATCATGCTTGCGAATCGTCTCGACTGCACTATTAGCAGCTGCACCATTGCCTATGATAACAATGTTTTTCATCCCGGGTCTCCTCTCACAAGCCTGAATCAATACAGCGTTTTTTAGCTTCGACATTTCGCAGGCAATCTATTGCTTCCGCGAGTGAGCAATACTGTAATGCTCCACTCGGACAATATTTTACGCACTCAGGGTTCCCCTCACAATGGTCACAATTAACTACCACATCTTCAATGTAGTCATATCTAGATGCATCAAAAGGACAACTAACCTGGCAGGCCCGGCAGCCTATGCAAGCTTCTAATCTGCGAACTGTCAGCCCCTTATCATTTTCTTTACTTATTACATTCATTAGACAGGCATTTGCACAAGGCGGGTTCTCACATTGCAGACAGGTCATAGGTACAAAGATACCACGGGTCTCATCGCGCCAAACTTTGATCCTGGCCAGTTGCGGCTGGCACTGCCTGGTCTTGCTTATTGCACATGCCAACTCACATAACCCGCAACCAGTACACTTTGAAGAGTCTATTAACAGCTGTTTGTTCATGTCCGCCTCCAATGGCCTAACTTAAATTATTTAAACCTAATTCCACCAGCTTTTCCTCACCAGGTTTACCAGTAAGCATATCCCACCCCCGAGACCGATAATATTGCTGCAGAACCTCCTGAACCCGTTCTTCATCCAGGACTTTTCCGCTGATTTCCTGCTCATAGAAGCGCTGGGGAAATTTCGAGTCTTCTGGAAGTTCTCCTTCACGCAAGTTATAAAGCTTTATAAGGTTCCAGGTTCTTTCCGCTGATTGCATGACCTGTGCGGCTGAAATCTTAATCCCCGTAAAAGCAGTAAAAGCTTCGGCAATAACAGTTGGGCCAATTCGGTGTTCGACCGGGGGACGGATACATACTCCCACCGAGTTAAAGAGATTAATGAGATCTTCAGCCCAGCGGGACATAATTGCTATATCTACCGTATCAGATTCCAGATCTATGGCCTGGGTTTTCAAGGCATCTGGCATATCTAATGCGTCATACATCTTCTGATCAAAACCGAATCTTTCTTTACGGAAATCGTGTTTATTTTCATTATAGCGAAGATTTTCAATAGGATTGCGGCAACGCAGGTGGTCTCCCCCCCTTACATTGGTTAATATTCCAAAACTCCAGGTGGACCACCTACCCCGCGGGTCAATCATGGGTATCTCCAAACCCTTTACGTGCATGGCACTGGAATCTCCGCCTTCAAACTGCTTAGCCGCTCTCATCGTTCCTTCAGCTAAAACCGTGCCAATTCCACGACGATGAGCTATATCATCCATTAAATGCAATATCGCGTCATCATCTCCAAAAGCTAATCCATAACCGATATCTTCCTGACTAATAATACCCCGATTGTAAAGCTCGATAGCCATGGCTATCACCCCACCTGTACTAACCATATCCATTCCATACCTCTGGCTCATCTCCGCTGCCTTGACGGATGCCTCCAGGCCAATCCCACAACCGGAACCATAAGATGTTGTCGGAGTTACTTCCATATCTTTCATTTGTAGACCCTGGTATTTTCCTTCTTTTATGTCCACCCAATGAGCGCAAGCGATTATGCAAGATTGACAAGCTACATGACCCTTGATAAGTTTTTCTACCTGAGGCCGGTCAAAGTTTTGCTTCCAATCAGGAAGACATCCCTGGCTAAAGTTATGAGCGTTCAAGGCTTTAAAATTGCCGTAAGGCATTGCCGCATTCATACTGCCGTAGCTCTTAAAAGGTTTGAAAAAAGGTGATGATTCAATCAATTGTCTGGCCTTAACGCTCACCTGGAGTAACGCTCCGGCATTAAATGGAGTAATACCCTGAGTACCTCTTACTACAATTGCCTTTAAATTTTTCGATCCCATAACTGCACCCAGACCAGTACGTGCCCAAGCATCATAATAACCATTTTCAATACAGGCGAAACGAACCAAGTTCTCCCCTGCCGGCCCTATTAAAGCTACTTCAGCCCCGGGATACTGATTTTTTAAGATATCTAGGGTTTCCCAGGAATCCTTGCCCCATAAGCGAGTGGCATCCTGGATACTTACTTCGCCGTCTTCAATAAAAATCAATGAGGGCTTTTCCGCCTGTCCCTTGATCACCAATGCATCAAAACCGGCATTTTTTAATTGGGTGCCAAAAAACATACCGGAATTGGAAGTACCAAATCGTCCGGTCATAGGAGACTTAGCTGAGACCTCGGTGCGAGAAGACGTGGGGAATGTTGACCCAACCATCGTCCCTACGCCAAAAACCAATATATTCTCCTCGCTCAGCGCATCGATTCCGGCTGGCACTTCATCATATATAATCTTGGCGTTAAAACCAATTCCGCCTAGATAGTCACGGCAAAATTCTGAAGCTAATTCTTTATGCCTGAAATCATGATTGCTAAGGTTAACTTCTAGAATAAAACCTGCATATCCTCTGAATTTTGACATATATGCCTCCCCCTTCATGAATACTCAATTAGTTTCTCTGTATCAGCTTTGTCAATTTACATTAATCTTTTGAGTACAGCCAGTATCTCATCACTTGGAGGTTCAGCTTCAACCGCTCTGGATGTATCCATTTCAAAGCCGGTGTTTTCCATGATCTGCTCAATGGATATCCCCGGGAAATATTCTGCTAAATAAATGCGCCTGGTTGCTTCATCAAAACGCATTATTCCTAATTCAGTAACTACTACCTGGGGACCAACTTCCGGTAATCCTAGTTTCTTGCGTCCATCAGGACCATCTCCCCAACCCACACTTGTAACATAATCAACTTTCTCACAAAAGCGGCGTTTTTGATGTTGCATAATTATTACAGTATTAACATTGGTTGCTATACCATTGGCTCCACCACTGCCGGTAAACCTGCTTTTGGGATGCATGTAATCCCCTATACTCGTAGAATTCAAGTTACCATAAGGATCTATCTGAGCTCCGCCAAGGAATCCTAAATCTATTTTATTTTTCTTTCGCGAGTTTCCTTGAAACCCAAAATACCTGTATTGGGGCCATAGAGCTGAAGCGTTGCGGGCTATTCTTAAATCACTTACACTGGTTGGGAGCTCTAAAGGATTTCCGTCTATCATACCACTCTCAAAAATAAGCAATGCATTGGGTGCAGTCGTATTCTTTGCCAGACTCGCCCCCGTAAGTGGCAATCCGGTTCCAATAATACATGTCATTCCATCGTTTATCTGACGTGCAAGTGCTACTGCCATCATTTCCTTAGTCGTCCATTGCGCCATTGTTGTTACCTCCTTTTCAATCCAGGAACATAACCAAATCCGGGTTTGACGTGCAAATTACTCAATCTGGCTGCACCCAGTTTATTAATGTAGGCATCATTATCTTCCAAGCCGTATACCCATTCATCCAGATATTCTTTAAATGCTTCATCAGTGCGGCTGGCATTATCATACATAACAAAAAATGCACCATCATAATCATAATAATTTGTGCACTGGGAAGGATGGGCCCCAAATGGTACATGAACTACTGCATCTGGAACCAGATTAGGCAGCTGGTTTAGCCAGGGTTCTTTGCGCAATTCTTCATCACTGACTAATTCCTCGCAGGTTATGATACAGTTGGTTGCCCCCATAGCAATGTCAATATCCACAAATACGTTTCCGTCGATTCTGCAAGTACCGTCAAAACATGCCCGTTGAACATGGATAATAGCAGTATCAATTTTCGGGGTGGGAAGTAAACATACTTGCTCATCAGGATTGAAAGGATTATTAGTTACTATCAATTTCCGGGAGGCCAGCTTAGGATGTTTCTCCCTTATTTCAGCCGATATGCCCCATTTTTCAATCATACTGGATCCCAACATATTCTTTACCGGTACATAGGGCAAGCCTAAGGCTGCGGCATGATACATAATAGGTTGTACATCTAGAGAGTAATCTTCCCAGAGAATAGTCCCTTCCTCAACTGCCTTGCGAAAACGTCTGCATACCTGAGTAAACCCGGAATTAGCAATGTAAGAATTTAAATAAACTTTTACACAGCCAGCTCCTATGAGCATATCAACATCTCCGCCTGCGGGGCCACCTTCAATATATAGATCTTTCCGACCCTGCCGGATAATCTCACGTACAGCCGCATAGGGCTTCTTATTTGTTACAAAACCGCCGAAAGCCAAGCAATCACCATCATGAACATACTTGCTGATTGCTTCTTTCATGGTCATTACTTTATTAGCAGAATTCAAAAAACTCACTCCAATCTCGTTGATTCGAAATCCATAAACCCAAATTATCGGCAAATATAAGGTCTGAAGGCTGACCTTCAGGTATACTCAATAATATTATGGCACCTAAAAACTAATTTTTGAAATGACGAGCGGTGAACAAGCCATATTGGTTATAGAACTTATAGTGAGTAGGTGCCAAATCTAAACATCATTAGATTTACTTATACATCTTATTTTAAGCTGTTTCATTAGCCTTTTTTTTGGTAACTAGACTAACTACAAACAATACAATAAAACCAACTATAAGTCCTGGATAAAGTGGATCCATACCCTTCGGATATGCCATGGCCCAATAAAAGTTGGTTGCGGGTCCTAGGATTGCTGCTGCAATACCTGCAGATGGGGTGACAAACTTTTTGAAGAACATGGCCCCTACTAATGGGAAGAGAATGGTACAACCCCGCAATCCCATGGATAGGAAACTAAACCCTAGAATCAAGGAACCTGCGCTGCTGGACACAAAATAGACAGCTAAAGCACAAAGGGCTAGAATTATGCCACGTTGAACCAAAAGAGTTCTTTTTGAATCAGCCGTTTTATTAATATATCGTTTGTAAATATCCTGGGTGAGCATGGTAGAAATACCCAGTGATAACCCTGCCCAGGTACCTATTACTGCAATAAGCAGGGTGGCCAGAACTACACCGCCCAGCCATGCCGGTAGGTAATGCAAAACGAATGTCGGCAAAACTTGGGCAGATGTTAATCCGGGAAAGCTCGTCGCATGTGCCTTCATAAATAAGCCGACCAGGATACCCCCAATACCAATTGGCGGAATGAGCAATGCAGACCATAAAGCCCCTTTGCGGGCCTCTCCCAGACTCTTAGCCGTCACAACAGCTTGAATGTAAGTCTGAGTGGAAAGCACCCCAACCAGAAGGGAAAAACCGGATGCAAAGTCTTTCGAAAAGCCACGTCCAAACAGAGAATACCAGGGAAATGCTTTGGGGAAAGCGTGATGGATGCCAGCGGTTCCGCCAAACATGTGATAGGCCAGCACCCCAGTAATAATGGTCGCTCCATATAAAAGGAACAGTTTAACCACACCAACCAGGCCAGTACCCTTTACGCCGCCAAATACGTATGCCAGTACCAGCACTACACCAACGCCCAACGCTAAAGCAGGACTCATATGGAATGTTGCAGTCAGTAATGCAACCGCTGCAAGACCCTGGGCAATGATGTTTAGAAAGATACCGATGGAAGAGAAAATACTAGTTACTGGCCCCATTACAGTACCATAAGTCCCGACTAGATACTGAGGAATCGTTTCTTCATTACTGGTGTAGAGTGGTTTGACCCAAGCCAGCCCTAAAGCTAAACAACCAATCCCTGCACCGAGAGTAAACCACCAAGCATCCAATCCGAATTGAAATGCTAACTGTGCGGTACCGATAGTCGATGATCCGCCCACCAGGGTACCCATAATGGTCCCAGCAACTAATGCCGCACCGGCTTGACGAGATTTTCCTGAGAAATCTGCCGCTGACTTAACCTTACTGCCAGCATAGACACCAACCCCAATAATGACGATCAAGGTGACTATCATACCAAAAATGTGGCCGGAGGTAATTGTCTGAACTGCGGGTACTGCCGCCGCTCCTAAGGTAAATATCATTTACATGTTCCTCCTTCAAACCTTAAATATAGTTTTCCAATAATCCTCACAAAACCTCTAAAAATATGAACTAATAATTTAAATTTAATACCACTACAAAAACCTAAAACTCCTCCCCATTAAAATCACATAACCTGTACTTAGTACAATGCGGCGTTAAAATTACTAGTACGCAATTTACATACCAACATTTGAAAACCTTAGCTTTCACGTTCCTGTAGTTGTACCCAAACTGGCCTTGCCTTTTTTATCACAAGGAAAATAGGAAATACTTGTTTGGACGGAACGGTTGTCGGGAAACCCGTACACCTGTATGTGTTACCCGACAACCACGAATTATATCGTGGGATTCGGTCCTGCTATTAACATGTTTGCATTGGCAGCAATGTAATCCCTCGGCAAGAATATTCGTGAAACGCCGCCCTCTAAACAAAGTTAACAAACAACACAACATTTTTAAGGAAACTAGATAACAATAAAGTGCTTATTTATTAGTGAAGACTCTTTTTGCCATCGCCCGGTGTCTCCGGGAACTTATTACTAACAAAACCAAGACACTTAATAAAGAAACTAATGCCCCAAAGAACAAAAAAACATGCAATAAAATCGAATACGCTTAAAACAATCGCCCCTAGAAGAGTATCTGGAATAATTGGTGTCATTTAAATCACCCCCAATAAAGTAAGCATAATTCCACCTGCTACCGCAGTACCTAATACCCCTGCCAGGTTTGGCCCCATGGCATGCATTATTAGATTATTACGTTTGTTGTACTGTATCCCAACAGTGTGAGATACCCGAGCTGCCATTGGCACAGCTGCAATACCAGCCGAGCCGATCAAAGGATTGATCTTTCCTCCACTCATCTTACACATCAATCTTGCCCATAGGACGCCGCTGGCTGAACCGGTACAAAATGCAATCAATCCGAGGCAAACAATTTTTAGTGTTTGAATATTAGCGAAGTTTTCAGCACTCATGGTCGATCCAATTGCAACGGCTATAAATACGGTAACAATATCTAAGAACTGCCCTCCTATGGTGGAAGCCATTCTATCATTAACCCCTGATTCTCTAAGTAGATTGCCTAACATCAAACAGGAAATTAACGGTGCGATTGGTGGCAGCAACACCAGAACTATTATTATCATCATCACCGGGAAAATAACTTTTTCTCGCTTGGATACAGGCCTCATTCTCTCCATGGCTATTTTTCTCTCCTCCAAAGGAACCAGGGCTCTCATAATTGGTGGTTGAATTAGGGGAAGTAAGGCCATATAAGAATAGGCAGCAACTGCTACTGGGCCCAGCAAATGCGGTGCTAGTTTAGTTGCGACATATATAGCCATGGGGCCGTCTGCTCCTCCGATTATGCCAATAGCACCAGCCTCAGCCATGGAAAAGCCCAAAAGCTTGGCCCCTATCAATGCAATAAAAATACCCAGGTGGGCGGCAGCCCCCAGGATAATGGTACTTGGATTGGCAATCAACGGTCCAAAATCCGTTATTGCGCCAACCCCTAAAAAGATGAGCGGCGGGAAAATCACTTTGGCTATACCCTGGTAATTGAAATACAAAAGGCCACCGGCCTCCATTAAACCTGTTCCCGGAATGTTTACCAGGATACATCCAATCCCCATGGGTACTAAGAGTAATGGCTCATAGTGCTTTACAACTCCGAAATATATAAATAATATTCCAAAACTTAACATTATAATGTGGGCAGGAGTAAAATTAGCCAATCCTGTTCCTTGCCCCATTGCTGATATCATACTTATCAAATCCATAAATAATCTCCTTTCAATTGGCCCGTCCTATAATATAAGTCATAATAGTAACCGGCTTTTTCAAGACCGTACGTTTGAGGCTTCCTCCAAAATCACCAATAAACCCTCTATCTAAAGGGGCAACCTTCATTATTATAAAAATTCATTCCCTCCCCCCTTTTGACTGGCGGTGAAGTTCTTTTAAATGGCCGAGCACCATTTGAAAGGCCCAAAACCGCAACCCATCTTAAATAGCATTCACAACTAAGACGCTCCGAAAGCTAACCATAAGCACACTTAGTATGACAATAGTTCAACTCGCAATTTTCATGCCAATCATCTGATACCAATAATATTCATCTGGAACACAAAATTCTGGCAATAAAAATGGGCACTTATTAAGTGTCCGTTCCCCAATTTACAAGGAAAACCTAGACAGTCACCCTCTATGTCCATTAGGTATTCTTGTTATTCAAATGAAAGAAGTTGTTGTTGTTTCAACAACCATACACTTGTACGGTTAACCATACAGATTGATCTGCAATGAATATTTTATACCTACCAACAAGGTAAACATTTCTGATTGTTTCTCTATGTACTTCTCTTAAATAAAAAGAATACCCCTCTCGTATGTATCCAAATTACTCGGGTTTTGTAGGGAATAACTAATAGCCAATTTAGAATTAATCAATTCCCTTGTTGTGATTTGGCATAGTTTTTGCACTGCAAGGGTTAGTGAGATGTTGTCGGTGGTTTTGTCGTGAATAGAACCCAAGGGATAAAACAATCACTAGTCTGCAGCTTAACCGAAAAAGAGTACAGCGTTATTATCACGAGCGTTCCGGAAAGCTTGCTTATTAGTGTTTTGAAACCACACAATATCTACTTTATAAATGTGGTTTCAAATATAGGGAGGTGAAATAAAACCTTATTTTTTCAAAAAAACATCCCAGATACAGCAAAAAATAAACATTATTTATTAGGAGGTTAGTATAATGGCAAATTTAGAAAGTCCTTTAGCAGGTAAAATTCTTGAAATCAACATGGAGGTAGGCCAAGTAGTAACGGAGGATGATGAATTAATAATATTAGAAGCTATGAAGATGGAAAACCCGGTATTCGGTCCTGCAGGCACAGTGAAAGAGATTTTGGTCAAGGTAGGCGATAAAGTACAAGAGGGCGATGTTCTGGCTGTAATTGAGTAACAGTAAGGGCGGTCCTATCATATTAAAGGGAGGCTATCCACAATGGATTTTGGATTAACTGAAGAACAAAAAATGGTACAAGATATGGCCCGTAATTTCGCAGAAAAAGAAATTGCTCCGTATGTTGTCCAGGATGAAGAAAACCACTACTATCGCAGAGAGATTCTGACTAAAATGGGTGAATTAGGGCTCTTGGGCTGGAGCATTCCCGAAGAGTATGGCGGAAATGGCATGGGTTGGATAGAGGCATGCTTGGCCCTATATGAAATTTCTAAAGTGCATACATCCTGGAGACTAAGTATAAGCGGTAACTGCTGGGGTCCAGCCATGACTGTCAATCAGTTTGGTACTGAGGAACAAAAGCAGAAATATATACCCGGCTGGGTAGATGGGACAGCAGCAGGCAGCTTCGCTATAACCGAAGCCAACACTGGTTCCGATGTTGGCAGTATGAAAACTTTTGCAGAAGATAAAGGCGACCATTGGCTGATTAACGGCTCCAAGATGTGGGTATCAGGCGGACATACTTGCGATGCTGGTCTTATTTATGCGGCCACCACAAAAGGCGGCGGCCCCAAAGGACTATCCTGCTTTATAATTGACTACAATAATACCCCTGGTATTACTAGAATACCAATTACCACGAAAGTCGGTATGTGGACTGCTCCGACCTCGGAAGTGGTATTTGAAAACGCCGTGGTTCCGAAGGAAAATGTATTAGGCCCTGTTGGCGAAGGTTTTAAGATCTGTATGTGGATGTTGAATAATACGCGCATGGGTTGCGCCACCGGTTCAGCAGCTCTTGCCGCTGCATGTACAGAAGGTGCCGCTCAATATGCTATGGAGCGCACCCAGTTTGGTAAACCAATTGGACATTACCAGATGATCCAGCAGCAACTTGCCGATATGAAACTAGAAGACGAAGCGGCTAAATATATGGTTTTTCATGCTGCCTGGTTAAAGGAAAATAACTTACCCAGCCAACAGGCTACTTCGATGGCTAAACTGGCCGGCTGTCATGCAGCAGTGAATGGTGCCAATGCGGCTATGAAAATCTATGGTTCCTACGGTTATTCAAACGAATATCCATGCGGCAGATGGCTCCGTGATGCCAAACAGTTTGAAACTTTAGAAGGAACCTCCAACATCCATTCACAGATTGTCGCCAAGATTGAAATGGGCATCCAGCCCAACAGATAGGCGCAAATTATATTTGTTAATACCTACCGTTGAAATAGAATGGAGGAATAAACATGGGATATGCTCTACATCCATATTGGAAGGAAATGCCCCCCATTGGCAAAGCATTAGCCAGAGAACTTAAGAAAAATATTGAGGAAATAAAAGAAGCTGAAGCAGTTGTGGCCAATGAGGTAGACCGGGTTAAAAATAATGGCAAGGCTACCGAGAAAATGAACGAGAAAGGTGAATGGTCAGCCTGGCAGCGGATCGAGTACTTGGTTGATCCAGGCACCTGGTGCCCACTGCATACTATTTATGATCCAGCTAATAATGAAGAAGGCAACACCGGAGTAATTGATGGACTAGGCAAAATAGATGGAAAATGGGCCGTCATCATAGCATCCAACAACAAAGTAATGGCTGGTGCATGGCTTAACGGACAGGCAGATAATGTCCTCCGGGTAACCGATATCGCTAAAAGGCTTCATATACCCCTGGTATGGGTGCTCAATTGCAGCGGCGCCAAGTTGATGGAACAGGAAACTCTTTACCCCAACCGCAGAGGCAGCGGCACCCCATTCTTCCGTCATGCCGAACTGCAAAAACTCGGTATACCAATTATCGTCGGTATATATGGAACCAACCCTGCTGGTGGTGGTTACCACTCCATTAGTCCTACAGTTCTGATCGCTCACAAAAAAGCCAATATGGCTGTTGGGGGCGGGGGCATCGTTGGCGGTATGAACCCCAAGGGCTATATTGACGACGAAGCTGCTGACGCATTAATTGAACAGACCCGTAAATTTAAAGCTACTCCTCCGGGCCGTGTTGAAATCCACCACGATGTAACCGGTTTCATGAGAGAAGTCTGTGATACCGAAGAAGAAGTTTTAAACGAGATTAAAAAATATATGGCTGCAATGCCCGCTTATGCCCCTGACTTTTTCAGAGTAGCAGATCCTGCTGAACCCAAGTTCCCTGCTACTGATCTCTATAGTCTGGTCCCCTTTAACCAGAAGAGACCTTATGCGATGGATGAAGTACTGGCTCGGCTTTTTGACAACAGTGAGCACATGGAGTTCAAACCTGACTATGGCATTGAAATGTACTGTGGACTAGCTAAAATTGATGGCTACGTTTGTGGTTTTGTTGCTAATAAACAGGGAGCATTGGGTGCAGATTATCCTAAGTATGCAGATTATCAAGGAGTTGGCGGAAAGCTATACCGCGAGGGTCTCATCAAAATGAGCGAGTTTGTTACCTTCTGTGGTCGTGATCGTATTCCTGTCATCTGGGTACAAGATACCACCGGTATCGACGTTGGAGACACAGCTGAAAAACAAGAGATGCTGGGACTGGGAATGTCATTAATCTATTCCATAGAACAGACCGACAATCCTATGATGACGATTTTATTGAGAAAAGGTACCGCAGCTGCTCACTATGTGTTGGGAGGCCCGCAAGCCAATAACAATAACGCTTTCACTCTGGGTACAGCCACCACCGAAGTATATGTAATGCACGGAGAGACTGCAGCAGCAGCTTCTTATGCGCGTCGGCTTCTTAAAGACAAGGATGATGGCAAGTCACTAGAACCTACCATAGCCAAAATGAACGATATGATTCAACAGTATCATGATAAATCCAGACCGGCATATTGTGCCAAAACCGGTATGGTTGATGAAATCGTCAACTACACTGATTTACGTAAATACTGCCAGGCATTTGTTGGTTCCGTATACCAGAACCCAGTGTCCATTTGTGCTGTTCACCAGCAGATAACCCCAAGGGTTATCAAGGGCTAACTACTAAACCCAGTAAATTCATATTTTGATTCACCTCCTCATTTATATATATACCACTTTTCTTATGCAGGCCGGTTTCACCTCACATTTGACGGTGTGCATAAGAAGGTGGTACTTTCTATTTTAGAAAAGATAATATGCTAAGGCATTAGAAAGGGATTTTAATGAGTATAACAAATAATGAAAACTGGCATGATGAGGCAGCTTTGCCACATAAGCACATTAGCCTATTGGGAAAGGATATATATTTTTATAGGGAAGTATCTTCGACCAACACAATTGCCAAGATAATGGCTCTATCTGGAGCTCCAGATGATATTATGGTTATAAGCTCAGCTCAGACAGCAGGAAAAGGAAGACTGCAACGCCAGTGGTCTTGTCCCCCTGGTCAGGGTATTTTAATGTCAATGTTATTAAGACCAAAAATTAGTATACAGTTTGTGCCTCAGCTTACACTTTTGACTGCGGTCGTAGTTGCCGAAACCATAAAAAAAGTCACCGGCTGTAGTGCAGGAATAAAATGGCCTAATGATATTGTTATAAATGGCAAAAAGATCTGTGGCATACTCGCCGAAAGCAGTTTTTCCAGACTCGGTCCAGATTACGTAATTATAGGCTTAGGAATAAATGTTAATTTAGATATAAAACAACTCCCTCCAGAATGCCAGGAAACCAGCACTTCACTTAAGTTGGAACTTGGGCATAATGTTTCCCGATTCAAAATACTTGAACAGTTTATTATTACATGGGAAGAACATTTCCTTAGCTTTTTGAAAAATGGGCATCCCTACCTTCGAACGAAATGGATAGAAAACAATATAACCTTGGGACGTAATATTTGTATCAATAAAGAAAAGGCGCCTATTTATGGAACGGCGATAGATATTAGCGAAAGAGGCGGGCTGATAGTAAGAATGGCTGACGGATCCTCGGAGGAATTTTTGGCCGAAGATTTGAGCTTGGGCAGAACTCATTATGGGATATCTTGATTGCTTTACCATTTTCATACATAGAATATATTTATAATGTCGATTAAACATTTTTTTTGGGTTATGATAAAATAAATTGAAGGTAGCCACATAATGCATTTAAATAAGCGAAATATATAAAAAACCGATTCAATTATAGGAGGGAGAAGGAGAACAATGATTGTTCCTAAGGCCTTGAATTCCGCTTCTTGGTTAACAGTCAAGCAAATGATGAATACCCAATTTCGGGTTCTTCATTTGGATGATTCTCTTCGTACTGTAGTCCAGTATTACCAAGAAACCAAACTAAGTACTCTTCCTGTGGTTGACAAAGAGGAACAACTGATTGGCGTATTCCCCAAAAAGAGGCTATTTAAAGCCTTATTGAAGGGATCAAGCTTAGATGACTCATGTAATCCGTACATAGTGTATAACCCGATTTTTGTAACATCTGACCTAACCTATGATGAGGTATCATTAGTAGTGAGGGTAACCAGAAGCAAGGTTGATTATGTGGTTGTTACTGATCGTTCGAGTAAAGTTGTAGGTATGATTGGAACAGCAGAATATCTTCGGGAAAGTCTAAACGTGATCATGACATCGTCCGCCCTTCTAGAATCCCTTTTCCGGGCAAATTATGAAGGTATAATTGTTTTAGATAAGGACGGATACATTTTGCGTATTAATCCTGCCGCCGAGGGTATGTTCGGACTAAGCACCTCGGAGATTAAGGGAATACATCTGAAAGAGATCCTTCCCGAGATTACTATTTCAAATAAACGCCGTTTAGGGATAAAACAGATAGTAAAATCGGTCCCCGTTATTCTCAACCAGGTACCTATCCTTGAGGATGAAGTTCAAATTGGTACAAATATCACGCTCTTGGACGTATCGGATGTAGAGAAAATCGCTCAAGAATTAGAAATGGTTAAAGAGCTGCAAACAACTCTCAGCGGAGTTCTAAGTGCTTCCTCTGATGGCGTATTTGTTTCTGACATATCAGGTACGATTAGATATGTAAATGAGAGGGCCAGTCAACTAGTTTCAGATACATCCGAAAAAATCACCGGCATGCCTGCAGACATATTTCTTAAAACAAAAGGTCTTGCTCAAACAGCCAAAACGGGCATAGCTGAAGTGGAGGAATGTAATGTTAACGGCAGAAATTGCATCATTTCTCACATTCCTATTAAAAAAGAAGACGACAATGAAATAGCGATTTCCGGTATCGTAAGCACGGTATATCTGGATGATAATGTGCTGACTGAGGAAATAGCTCGTAAATGGTTCTCGTTGAAGCAACAAGTAGAGTATTATCGCAGCGAACTCGAAAAACGCGGCGGTGAGTTGAGCAGCTTTGATCATATAGTTTCAAAAAACTCTGAATTTAATAAAATTAAAAAAGACGCCCAGCGTATTGCTCGCAGCAGTTCAACTGTTCTTTTAACCGGGGAAAGTGGAGTGGGTAAGGACATGTTCGCTCGCGCCATTCATGCCGCAAGTCCTCGATCGAAAAGTCCTTTTGTAAAAGTAAATTGTGCAGCCATTCCGGAAAGCTTATTAGAATCTGAACTCTTTGGCTATGCACCCGGTTCATTTACAGGTGCGTCTAAGAAAGGGAAACCCGGTTATTTTGAACAGGCCCATGAGGGAACGATTTTTCTTGATGAAATTGGAGACATGCCCCTATCGATACAAGTTAAGATATTGCAGGTATTGCAGGAGAAGGAATTCATTCGGGTGGGTGGAACCAATAATCAGAAGGTTGATGTTCGAATAATCGCAGCCACTAATCGAGATTTGCGGGAAGCGATAACTAAAGGAGCCTTTCGAGAGGATCTTTTTTATCGTTTAAATGTTATCGAGTTCTACCTTCCTTCACTTAGGAATCGTTCTGAAGATATAGTACCTTTAGCTTACTCGTTTATTAAGAAATACAATCAAATCCTAGGGGCTAATGTAAAAGGCATCAGCAAACAGGCTAAAGAGGCTTTAGAACGGTATTCATGGCCAGGCAATATCAGGGAGCTTGAAAACGCCATTGAGCGAGCAGCGAATTATGTCTGGGACGGAGAGATTCGAATAGAAGACCTTCCTACCCAGATTGTTCAATTAGAGCAGGAACCCCTGGAACCCTCATCCTATCGCAGTACTTTAAGCGATGTTGATAAAGAAATAATTGAAGAAGCACTTAAAAAAACCAATGGAAATAAAAGTGCAGCCGCCCGCATACTTAAAATAAGCCGCTCAGCCTTTTATGATAAATTAGCTAAATACGGCATTACCTAAAACACAATAACATTCCCTATTCAGAACAATGGGACTACAAAGCTTCTTCTTCATAAACCCCGGTAAACAGCTTATTTATTAGAAATGCTAATACTATCCACACTATTATTCCGGCTATGAAAGCCAGAAAACCAAAATTATAGAGTATAAATGCATGTACTAAAAATATAGTTGTTCCAAAAATATTTTTAGCTATTTTGTTATAATAAGAATCTATTTTTTGAAAATATACTAGATATAACGGCAGCATAAAAGCACACAAACTAATGCCGATAAGTCTCCACCATAAATTAGATGTGATAAATGAAAGTTCCATTATTTGATCATCCTTTCTCCTTGATTTTCTAGTTCCTGCATCACTTATACCAGGACAGCAATTACCACTGCTGTCAAAGCGCCAATTAAACAGTAATCGGCGCGGGTTAAGACCAGCTCACGCAGGTACGTTCTTTGTCCCTGCTGATATCCCCGGGCTTCCATCGCATCCACCAATTCATCACAGCGGCGGAATATGTTTACCGACAGAGGTGCTGCCAGATAGCTGATTGCCCTAACTTTTCCGCTCAAACGGCGTGGGTTGAAGTTAGCGCCTCGAGCCACTTGAGCATCGCTGATGCTGTTCATCTCATCCAACAGCGCAGGTATAAACCTAAGGGCCAATGAGACCATCATCGCAATATCATGAGAAGATATCCCAATAACTCTAATAGGCCGCAGGAGCCTTTCCAGCCCGATGGTAATCTCTGACTGCGGAGTGGTCATGGTTAGTATGGATGCCCCCAGTACCAACAGCAGAAACTTCCCGACCTGATGAATACCGAGAGATAAGCCCTGATAGGTGATCTGTACTGGACCAGTTGGGAACCAGGGCAACGGGCGCCCCGGGGTAAAAAAGATGTACAGCAGAAACAGGCACAAAAACAAAGGTAAAACCGGACGCAAAGTTCTCAACAGCGATCCCAAAGGTAGGTATGCCAGCTGCGACACAACTATGACCCCACCGGTTACAACAATCAGTCCGATGGTATTAACCTGCAGGATTATGATGCTAAGAGCTATCACCGCTATGATTTTGACTCGGGGATCCCGGTTATGCACGGGTGATTCCCGCGAAAAATACTGACCCAGGTTATACATGTCCGCCCACCTTTCGGGGCATATAATAATCTGTTGAACTCCGCAGCTGCGCTAGCAGTGTAGTTATTTCATTAACAGCATCTTCAATGGTAAAAATATTGCTGCCCACATCCTCCCCTACTTGCTGCAGACGCCACATAAGCTCAGTGACCTTGGGCGGTGCCAAACCCAGCTTTTTCAGCCACTCCACCCGACTTAATATGTCATCCGGGCTTCCATCAGCTATTAATTTACCCCCATCCATCACCAAGACTCGATCAGCTATAGCTGCCTCGTCCATGTTGTGGGTAACATGTATTATGCCAATCCCTTGCCCCTTCAGCTTCTGCAGTAAAGCCAGAACATTCTTCTTCCCAGCTGGATCCAGAGAAGATGTAGGCTCGTCCAGCACAATAATTTTAGGATCCATAGCCAGCAGACCAGCTATAGCGAGAAGCTGCTTCTGACCGCCGGACAGATTATGAGGACGTCGCTTTTCGAGCCCAGTCAGGCCTACTGTTTCAAGGGCGTGGTCTACTCGCCGGCGTACCTCTGCCGCCGGTAATCCAAAATTGCCTGGACCGAAGGCTACGTCTTCTTCAACACTCATACCTACAATCTGGTTATCAGGATTCTGAAAAACCATACCTACCCGACTTCGAATTTCCCGCAGACTTTTCGAATCACGGGTATTGAGGTCATTGAACATTACTTCCCCTGCGGTGGGCACAAGGAGAGCATTCAAGTGCCGGATGAGAGTGGTCTTGCCACAGCCGTTAGGACCAATAACAGCAATGTACTCCCCCTCATTTATAAGCAAATTAATATCATTGAGGGTCGGTGTATGGTCAGCTTCATATGCAAAGTTCAGGTTTTGAATCCGGATCATTATATTCCAAACCCCCTATAGTGTAATATTCTTGCGCAGCTTGAGGGCGAGCCAGGCTGCAGTCAGAAGTTTCAGCAGGTCGCCTATTAAAAATGGAGCTACCCCGACCATCAGGGATTTAAGCAAGGAAAAGTGAGTCACTATTGAAAGCTGAATAGTGCCGAGAGTATAAATCACCAGATTACCCGCAATCAGAGCCAAAGCTATCCATGCTAGGCTGGGTTCCCGTCTGGCTTCGACAATTTTGCCAATGATATATGCGCCCGCTATGAATCCGATAAGATATCCGCCTGTAGGGCCAAACAGGGTCCCAATACCGGCCTTACCGCCAGCAAAAACCGGCAGACCGATTATTCCCAAAAGCACATAAATAACCTGGCTCAAAGCGCCCGTATATCCACCCAAGAGGACACCTGATAAGCCGGTAAAAAGAGTTTGAAGTGTAATAGGCAGGGGTTGCAGAGGTATTACCAAAAAGGAACCAATTGCGGTTAATGCTCCAAACATAGCAGCGTAAACCATTCGCCGCAGTGGACTATTATTAGTTCTAACCATATTTTTATGCCTCCCGAATTTTAGTTGAAATAATTTGGATACTTTTCATAGAATATAGCTGCTTACCCGGGTATGGTGCGGCCTATTCATATTATGATAGTATATAAATCTATTGTCAACCATATTTTGCTTTTCGGGTTAACATACTATTATTTACCTGAATTAAAGGGTAATACGCTTATCTCGCCAGACATTACTGTGTGGATGGTGCCCTCTTGGTCACGAACCAGAAGAAACCCACTATCGTCGATATCAATTGCCTTACCTAAGGTGAAGCCATTTACTGTATCTAATCGAACTTCCTGGCCGATTACCATCGATAAACTTTTGGCCTTGTCCAGGGTCATGGCAAAATTTTCGGCTAACAACTGCTGATAGTAGTTCTCCAAGTGCAATAATAGACCTTGCAGAACCTTAATCCTGGAATTTGGGTGACCGTGTTCAGCCAGGGCAGAGGTAGGAGGGGTACGCAAGTCAGCGGGGAAGTCCTGGATCTGATTGTTAATGTTAAGTCCGATACCTACTACGATATATTCAACGCCATCCATATCAGTAACTGCTTCCGAGAGTATACCTGATATTTTCTTGTTGTCTATCAGTACATCGTTAGGCCACTTGATGCGGGGCTGCAAATTCAGTTCTAATTCCAGGGTTGCTGCCACCGCTACCGCAGCAACCAGAGAAACCCTCGAAATCTCTTTGAGTGGAAGTAGTGGCCGCAGAATTACTGACACATATATCCCCTGATTAGCGGGCGAGAACCAGCTTCGCCCCCGGCGCCCTCTGCCGGCGGTCTGCATTTCTGCCACAACTACCGTTCCCTCGGCATATCCCTCGGAGGCCAGGACCCGGGCGCGTTTATTGGTGGAATCTATTTCTCGGTAATAAAAATATTCCTGCCGGCCAAATACCTTGGTTGCCAGGCCCGGCCATACTTCTTCAGGTGATAGGAGATCTGCAGGCGCACTGATGCGATATCCCTTTTTAGGTGAAGATTCTATTTCATATCCCTCGGCTAACAGCGTTTTTATATGCTTCCAGACCGCCGTCCGAGATACTTTGAGACTTTCACTCAAGGCTTCTCCTGAAACCCATTCACCTTTTTTCTCTTTTAAGGCTGCCAGAACTGCCTCGCGAAGAGTCATCTCCTCATCCCCTTAATATGTTATTAACAACCTAACGGGCAGCTTGAATGACCATAAAGGTTGCAGTCCCAAAGGCTATCATGTTACCTGCATCATCCTTAATTTCACCTTGTCCAACAATAATCTTCCTGCCCTTTTGGATAACCTTACCCTCAGCCCGAAGAGTTCCTTGATTTACGGAACGCAAGTAATTCAGTTTAAGTTCCACAGTCGAAGCACCTTGCCCAGGTTCTAATTGTTGATTCAGAGCCACAGCAATACATGAATCCATTAAACCAGCAATAACGCCGCCATGAACATTTCCGTAAAACTGTTTTAGCTCCTCAGTAATTTCCATTACAACTTGGACTTTCCCATCTTCACCAGTTTCCGTTGTCATGTTCATATGTTTCCAGTAGTTGCCGGTTTCAAGATCAGCTATCCGAACCACTTTAATCAACTCCATTGTAGTGTTTTTCAGTATTATTACTTTAATCCATATGTCTTAAAAAGATCTATAATATTAGTGTTCGTCATTTTCGTAACCATCAGTTCTCTAAATCTAACCGATTTTGTTTTCCCTTCATTTCGAAGTGTTTCTAATTCTTTGGGTATTTGATTTTGGCTTGCTATTAAATCTTCATAGATATTTTCAAACTTTGCCAGTCTAGTTATGGCTTCTCCAGTATATCCGTTTTCAACATGATTTAACGTTAAATCATCTGCTATATATTCATTATTACCCAACATCCTCGTTAATCTATCCATATATTTACTCCTCTTAATCATTTATATACTATATTTGCTTTACCCTATTTGATAAAAGCACCTGCTTCTCAGCAGATGCTTTTTTAGATATAATCGTTCGTCAGAGAAGATAGCTTAACTACCTGATTGAGCTGCCACTAAACTAATTGCACCGAACTTTTCCCTTAAACGCGGTTTTTCAATCTTACCGGTTGGATTACGCGGGACTGTATCAAAAATAATCTTTCGCGGACGTTTATAACGCGGCATTGAAGCACAGAATGCATCTATTTCTTCTACAGTACAATCGCAGCCCGGTTTTAGTTCTATTATGGCAGCCGCTATTTCTCCAACACGCTTATCCGGTAATCCGATGACTGCTACATCCTTAATTGCATTATGTGCACGCAGGAAGTCTTCTATTTGTACCGGATATAAATTCTCTCCTCCACTGATAATGACATCTTTTTTCCGATCAACCAAATAAATAA
>Ga0074193_1000625_pt1:0-32500 | contig 55318 bp, 44 predicted proteins | sample EPASupsiteHSE605_FD_64523 | JGI IMG/M metagenome (GOLD analysis project Ga0074193, IMG submission 64523) | Bioremediated contaminated groundwater from EPA Superfund site, New Mexico - Sample HSE6-05 | ecosystem: Environmental > Aquatic > Deep subsurface > Groundwater > Contaminated ...
TCACCTCTATTCCTCGTTACACTATTATAACATGTAACGAGGAATAAATGAAGCAAATTATGGCTCAAACCCTGATGTTTACTGGCTTTTTTAAGGTTTCATCGTTACATGATCCCGGGAATGCAGGATATAAGCCTTTTATCAATGGCTCTCTCGTTCTACTTTGATCTTGAGCGTTCCTAACAATGGTATAATGTACAGCACCTGTATGAACCTTAGTGAATGGTTGATTTAGTACAATACTCTTCTCAGTTAAATCCGCATGAGTATGGGATGAAAATACAATGACTTCAGGATACAAGGATAATATTTTTATAAGCTCATCACTCTGATCAGATCCAACCCATCCGCTGTTAGGATTACTGTTTAGAGGTTGATGGAGAAAGACAAACATTGGCTTGCCCTTTTCATAGTTTTCAGCCAGTTTATCAATTAACCACTTTCGTTGTTCATTAGAAATAAAGGCTCTTATAGAATCAAGGGTTTCAGAATTGCCGTCCTCAGACCCCAAAGATATAAAATGGTAACCATTTATCCAAGTGTCATGATATACCTTTTCTTCACCAGAGAACTCAAGGTATCGATTTATAAAGGTCTTTACATCTTGAGGAGTATTTACTTCAATATCATAGTTAAAAAACTCATGGTTTCCAATATTCTTAATAATTGTTTTAGGCAACAAGGAATTAGTTTTAAACAAAGTCCTTTTTATCCCATCATATTGCTTCTTAATCCCTTGATCTACCGTGTCCCCATTAAGTATAAGGGCGTTTAGTTCAGGATTTATAGTATAAAGATCAATAATCGCCTTTTTAAGGCTATCGTTATTGCCATGAACATCTCCCAACACCGCAAAAGTGAGATCATTATGGGAAGTTTGTGAATTAGTAGCCTTGTCAGGTGGTGTGATCTGTTTATTATTAAACAGCGATAGTCCAGATAGAATAAGAAAACATAGTATTAGAATATATTTTTTCATACTTTTCCATCCTTAGCAAAGTGATTTAAAGCCTGCTCATAAACGTAACAAACCGGTTAAGATGTGGCTTGCATACCTTAACCGGTATTTTGAGGGGTATATAGTGAGTATTAAATCGCAATTAACTACTCTATGCGAACTGCTGTCCCCGAAGCACTAACCATTAACATGCTGCCACTTTGTCCAATCACTTCATAGTCCAGGTCAATACCTACTACTGCATTAGCTCCTAATCTTGCAGCACGCTCTTCTAATTCCCGCAAGGCGATATGTCTCGCTTCTTGTAGTTTTTCTTCATAAGCGCCGGAACGTCCACCGATAACATCTGTAATGCTAGCAAAAAGATCTCGCATGATGTTAGCGCCCATAATAGCTTCCCCAGTAATTATCCCGAAATAAGCTGTGATCTTTTGGCCCTCTATTGACGGTGTGGTTGTTAGAATCATGTCTCGAACCCCCTATGTTTTTTAATACTCTATAATTATAGACGATAATCCATGTATTAACAATTAATCGGATTCCCTACTAATTCCAAAAAATTATTGAAATAGGGCTTATATAATTATTAAGCAACTAGAATATTGTAGTATACTTAATTTATCAGATCTTTATCCAAGTGAGATTTCCACTTCAATAAATGGTTCCTATCGTTTGTTGAAACCTGAACTATAATGGAGGCTGACAATGAAAGTATTAAGAGCAATTGAAATGAACCGTTGTATAGGCTGTTTTTCATGCATGATAACCTGTGCCACAGTCAATCAGCAGGACCATTCTATTATGAAAAGTGCTATTCGAATTAAAACAAGCGGTGGACTTACAGGTAAGTTTATTGCAATAGTCTGTCAAGCGTGCCAAGATGATGTACCATGCGCAGAAGTCTGTCCGACCGGAGCACTTGTAAAACGTGGAGCCGGAGGGGTTTTGTTAGACAAGGAAAAATGTGTGGGATGCGAACGCTGCGTTACTGCCTGTACAATTGATGCAATTTATTTTGACCTCGACACAAAGCGACCCATTGTCTGTAAGCATTGTGGTGTCTGTGCACGCTTTTGCCCCCATGGATGTTTACAGTTAATAGAGGAGGGTCACTAAATGTTGTACGAAAAAACCGCTAAGGTTTTATACATAGACCTCGCTACCAGTAAGATCGAAATCAAGCAGCGTACTGATCTGGCCGAGTATCTTGGTGGAGTCGGTCTAGCATCTAAATTGCTCGATGAAACTATGCACCCAGAACTTCCTCCCCTTGCTCCTGAACAACCTATGGTGTTCGCAATTGGCGCAATCTCTGGTATCTATCCACTGATTACTAAGACGGTGGCCATGTTCATTTCACCTTTGACGGGAGAATTGGGGGAAAGTTACGCGGGGGGTAGATTGGCCTTAGCTTTATCAATGGCTGGATATGATGCGGTTGTGATACATGGTAAAGCGTCCCGCCCTTCTTACATCGCCATTGACGGAGGGAACGTTGAAATTAAAGATGCCCGTCCAATCTGGGGAATGGATTCGGATGTTGTAGGCCAGTTCCTCCGGGATTCCGAAGAAGGAAGCGGAAAGCGCAGCATTATGCGAATCGGACCTGCCGGGGAAAAGATGGTCAAGTTCGCAAGCGTTTGCGTTGATACCTATCGACATTTCGGACGACTTGGCCTTGGTGCCTTGATGGGAAGCAAGCTTGTCAAAGCAATTATAGTTACTGGTGATAAGACAACTAAAATTAGAAACTTTAAAGATTATTTTCGTGCCTACCAAACAATTTTCAAATCAGTTACTGAGACTGATTTAATGGCAAAATATCATGACTTAGGGACATCGATCAATGTTGAATCAATCAGCGCCTTAGGCGCTTTGCCCACAAAGAATCTTACAAATAATCGTTTTGATGGTGCTGAGCAGATAAGCGGAGAAGCCTTCGCAGAAGAGAAGCTCGTTCGAAAGCTCGCCTGTACAGGTTGCCCAGTAGGATGTATCCACATTGGTCAATTTCGGCGAAAATTCGACGACGGTTATGACTATGAATCCGTGAGCGTTGCCTACGACTATGAGCTGATTTATTCACTGGGTGCTTTACTTGGGATTAGCAAGACAGATGAAGTACTACATCTTATCGAAGCGGTCGAAAAAACAGGTCTGGATGCCATTTCTGCTGGTGTCGCCTTAGCGTGGGCAACCGAAAGCTTAATGAAAGGCATCGTGACCGAAACAGAAACCCTTCTTCCTCTCACTTTTGGAAATTCGGATAACTATTATCAGGCCATCCTATATTTAGCGAGCCGAAAAAATGTCTTTTACCAAGCTCTGGGGGAAGGAACTCGATTTGCCGGGGCGACGTTTGGCGGCGACGCGTTTGCCCTTCAGGTTGCAGGTAACGAGATTCCTGGGTATCACACCGGGTATGCTAACTTAGTTGGTCTTACCGTAGGAGCTCGGCATTCACATCTATGCAATGCTGGTTATGCAGTTGACCAATCTCTAAAAACCTTCGACGAAAACAAAGCGGTCGAGGCTCTCTTTGACGAGGAACTTGAACGATGTCTTTTAAACTCACTCGTTATCTGTCTTTTCGCTCGGAAATTGTATAACCGGGAAACCGTACTAAAAGCCCTCAATGCTGCAGGTTATTCTCTTACAGATGATGAGCTGACAAGGATTGCGAAGCGGATTTACTCGACAAAGCTGCGCCTCAAAGAAAAATTAGGATTCGATCCGCGTCTGGTTGAATTACCAAAACGGTTTTTCAAGACTCCAAGCATGCATGGAACGCTAGAATCGTCTGTTGTTGAGAGAATGGTTAATCAGTATGTGGAGAAATGTTCGGTCTTACTTGTTGGAAAGATCTAACCCCATGCTATATAAAAACGAGTTCTCTTTTAGATCATAAGAGCTACAAAAAAATAATGATAGCACACAGAGAAGGCTGTTTCATAATTAGGTCAATTGATGTCTGTTTCTACAATAAGGGAGGTTACCAAACGGTAACCTCCCTTAGATCACGGGTCTACTAACCATTCCTTCGCTTCTTTATATTTTTTACGTACCAAGGTTTTTAAGCGAGAAACGCATCCCAAAGAATATGTTTCCTCACACTACTCTTTAAGTATGAGGAACATATTCTTTTTCACTAAAAACACAAGTTATAGTGTTGATATGACTGGGTTTATACATCATATCGTTATGTGTTTTCTATCAAGCCGAGCCACGGAGGATGTAGCTTTCTTAAACATTCTGGAAACCTTCGAATTAATTAATTATCTCAATATCAACCCACTCTTTTAACTGGTCAGGTCCCGAAGAAAGCAGCTTAAAACCAAATTTCATTAACTGAACGTCATTTAAATTCATTTCTTCGTACAGGGAAGGGTTATTCATTAAAAAATTTCTAAATTTGTCCAGATCATAGCAGGCCATAAAGGAAAGTTTAATAATCTTTTCATCAGTTTCCCGGTCGACGGTAAGTCTTAAGTGTTCAGGTATCTCGTTAAACCCCTGTTCCATTTCTTCGTAGATCTCTAAACCTTGGTCACGAACCCATTCCTTTATGGTTTGTGCCTTTGTCTCATTTAGCCCGTGGCAGCGGGAACTTTCAAAAGCAAAAGAATATTTTCCCCCTCCCAGCATGTCCACCGGCGCAATCCGGCAGGACCAGGGCCGCTCCTGGTAAACCCGACATCCCTTTGGTGTGATGAAAGGACATTTCAGGTTATCCTCCTCGGACATCTTGATTTGCACAATGGAAAAGCCGGAGTGATGCACAGGTACCGTAAGGGTATATTTCTCCAGAAATTCTCCTGAAGAAAGGCCCAGGAAATTTTTCATCCGTAGGACATCGTAAGGAGTGAGAAAAATATTGATGTCCCGGCAGCATTTTTTAAAGCAATCCAGCCCATCATGGCAATGAAATCTAAACTCACTGTCTTCATCCAGGACTAAATCTCGGTGATCCATAAATTTGCCCCCTTTTCAAATCCCTCATTATTATAAATCATCTCCCGGGGATAAGATAGTTAAATAACCGGGTTATTCGTCGGAGTAGACTAAAGTAACCATCGTTTATGATAATAAGGTCGGTTTTTTCCCACTCTAAGGAAAAAACCGACCTTATTACATATTGTCTTAACGCGGGTTTACATCAATTGATTTGCGGTACCCTATTAGTCCAAATACAGGACGGAGTGCATGTCGATAACCGTCCCGAAACTTGTCCATAACTCGTAAGTTAGTGTACTAGAAACGGCCTTACATCATCGAGTGCTTTCCTTAAACCTTCAATAGCTTCCTCACTCATTCTCCCAGAGTTGCGCATTCTTTCGAGTAGTTCATCAGGGCTGATCCCCTGCGTTTTCATCGTTGTAATAATCTCCTTCTCATCGCGGGTTAAATCTTCCCATTTTCGCACAATTAACACCTCCATATTCTAAAAACAGTTATCTGTTTAGTCCATAGCTTTTGAGTTATAGTATTTTTCTATGTATAGAAGTGCCCTAATTAATGGTTTTTTCTTAAGCGAACACTATCTCCGTAGGATGAGTATCGCCTAAGTTGCTGTTCCCAATAGCGAAGGAGGCAAACTCTCCTACCAGAGTGAACTCGTTCAACTTTAGTTAAAAGAGTTCACTCTGGTGGTAAATCTCAAAACTCTAACTGATAACCAATGGCATCTGTCCTGACATGGCAAGGTGTAATCTACTTTCTACTGCATGCCAGTTAACAATCTGCCACCATGATCTGACATAGTCCTTGCGTTTCGATAGGTAATCCAGATAGTATGCATGCTCCCATAGATCCATTACAAGTAACGGAATACTACCAACTTGAAATACATTTTGATGTTTCTCGATTGTAAGGATTTCTAGACGTCCCCAACCGGGTTGCCATACTAACGAAGTCCAACCGGATGCTTCCACATTTATGGCTGCTTCACTAAATTGTTCCTGAAAAGCAATAAAGCTCCCGAAATAATCAAGAATTAACTTATGAATTTGAGATCCCGGAGTTTCCCATCTATTTCCGACTGGCGCCATTGAGGTCCAATAGATACTATGCAGAATATGACCGGAACCATGAAAAGCAATTTCTCGCTCCCAATGTTTGATCAGGCTGTAATCTCTTTTTTGCCGCGCTTCTGCAAGTTTAAATTCCGCTTTATTTAAACCCTCGACATAGGATTTATGATGTTGACTATGGTGAATTTCTAGTAATCTGGCACTAATTACAGGTTCAAGCGCATGGTATGAATAAGGTAATATCGGCAGCCTGTGTTGCCCTAAGGGAACCGTTAAGTACTGCATATTACAATCCCTTCCTTTCCTTTCCCAAGTACCTTTAACAAACTATTTTATTCTACATAATGTCATGTGTGAAAGTTCCAAAAAAATACTACATACCGCGCTTTTGCGGCAGAAAGTTATACATTTTCAAGGCTGCTGTGACGACAAAGAGCACGAGCCCGAAGGGTAACAGAGCAACGGCATACTCTATCAAAGTTGGACTATAGGCCCACGAATTGACAAAGACTGGCGCACCTTCTTGAAGCTGACCAATGGCTACTGGATATGCCCAACTTTCAATTTCCGCCCCCGGTATGGACAAGGAGAGTGGAAAAGCGTTAAAAGCTGGGTACATCAGCATTAAACGGTGGGCAAATACTCCGATAAAAAGGAGCAAACTTCCGATCATCAGAGCCTTATAACTGCTTTTACCTTTCTCCGTAAAAAAGAAGATCATTGTAAAAGCAGGGAGCAATAGTTCTGTCGCGTAGAGATATCCGTAGTGACCAAAAATAAGGGACAGGATTTCCTCTCCCTCAGGGTTCCCCGACCACCCATGGATGATTAAGTCCACTGAAACGAAGAAAAAATGTACAACCAAGGAACCTGCGACAATTAAAGCCATCGTTTGGAATGCTCCCTTATACTGATCGAACTGGTCTTTTCCCACAGCAATCAAAGCAATTACGAGGACTAGGGCTGTTCCTGAGGCAACTGCTACAGAAACAAAGTCCGGAGGCAACACCGCCGTGTTCCACCACCCTCGGGATTCTTGGGTTGCAAAGATCAAGGCTGTCACCGTGTGAATTAGGATCGCCACAGGTAGGCCAACGAGCGCAACGCGTTTAGACCATTTTTTTGAGAATGCGTCTACATATGCTTGAGAGCGCGCTTTAGTCCACCCATTTAGAAAACCGCTCCCTTCATTCTTCCAATCCGGCAAAAGTTGAACATAGACGCTTAAAAACGTGATAAGAAGGTAGGCTGAGATGACGATAACATCCCATACCAAGGGGGATTTAAAATTCGGGTAAACAAAGATGTTCCAAACCCGCTCTACCCTGCCCATATCAGGAAAAATCATAGCCCCTGCACCTAAAATACTGGCAAACGCTGAGAGTGATGCGATACGGGTAAATGGTTTTAGCTTTTCTATATTAAAAAGATAGACGGAAGAAGAAACAATCAATCCACCGGCTGCAACCCCCACAAAAAATGCAAAGGTTGCAATATATAGACCCCAACTAAATGAATTTCGCATGTTAGTTACGATTAATCCGTTCTTCACTTGGTAACCCCAAGCGATTAAACTTATGAGAATCAAAGCACCTGCCAAGCCCAATAGGAAATTACTTTTTTTCATGTTAATCCACCTCCTTAACGTATCGGCTTCGTGGGTGCCAGATAAAATACTTTGGGTGAAGTGCCCAATTCCTCTTTCAGGCGAACCGTTGGCCGTTTCCGAATAAGTTTACTGACCTCAGAGCTTGGGTCATCAAGGTCTCCAAAAATCCGAACCTTTCCAGGACACCCTTGAACGCAGGCTGGCTGTTCCCCTCTAGAGGTGTATTGGGCACAGAACGTACATTTTTCAACCACACCGACTGGTCGATTAGGCGTGAAAACTAATTTGCCATCCTTATCTCGGAAATCGGCAGGGTATCCATAATCATATCCTTTTTCATATCCTACCCGCGCTTTAGCTTTTTTCGGGTCTTCCCAGTTATATTGACGAACTCCGTAAGGACAGGCTGCAATACAGTACCGACAGCCAATACAGCGTTCATAATCTATCAAAACCACGCCTCGCTCATCCGTATAGGTAGCCCCTGAAGGACAAACTTTCTGGCAAGCAGGATTATCGCACATTTGACAAGATACTGGTAGAGATTCCATTTGCAAGTTTCCATCTTTACCGACGGCAGCTTGATGGAAAGATGCCCCCGGTGTAAATACTCTATTCCACCACGTCCCCGGCGGCTGGGCATTGTGAGATTTACAGGCTACCGCACAAGAACGGCAACCGATGCAACGATCCAGGTCAATCACCATCCCAAGTCTCATAGACTATCACCAACCTTTCTTACATCACAGAGGCATTCATTCCAAGCCGTATTTGGAGACCACATTCCCGGAACAAAGTATAGTTCATGGGTCGGTTTGATGAATGGATAGGTTAACGAATTGTAAGATGCCCCTTTTAAATATCGACTCCACCACCCTTGCTCAAAAACTGCCTGTTTTCGACCAACTCCTGGATCTATAATCGCATGTGCCGTAAGTGTGCCGCGATCATTATAGATTTCGACTTCATCCCCTTCTTTGATCCCCTTTTCTTTGCCATCCTCTGGGCTAAGCCAAACACTTGGCTTCCCCTCTTGAAGTTCGTTCATCCAAACATTATTGGAATGCGTGGAGTGTACTCGGTAAATGGCGTTTCGAGTGACATAGCAAAATTGATACTTATCTTTAGCTAAGGGATTTAAGGCGTACTCACTTTCCTCAAAGGGAGGTTTATGCACAGGAAGCGCTTCGCCCACCTGAAGCATGAGATCTTCATCTTTGTAAAATTCTATCCGTCCGCTCTTTACAAACTGAGCCGTTTGCTCAAGTTTAGCTGGCAGACTGACCGGCGGAAACGGCTTTTTATGCTGGACTTGTTCATAGAATGGAATCTGCCGCCCTCCTGGAACTTCAGACTTTAAGCGTACTGGGCCATTTTTAAGTTGTTCCAGAGTAATATCGGCAACTTCAGGTCCTCCGGTTTTAAGTAAAAGCTCGATGACTTTTTCTGCTGCCTGATTAGGCTGGAGGTCGGGATAAAAGTATTTCTCAAAGTCTGGATTTAGACGTTTAGCCAATTCTCGAATAATCCAAAATTCCGGTTTGCCTTCGTAAAGCGGATCAACGGCCGGCTGTTGCAACTGTAGGTAAGGATGAACTGGAGTTGCCACGAGATCTGTTTTTTCATACCAAGACACTGCAGGAAGTACAGCATGGCTATATTGACAAGTGGTTGTCATTTGAAAATCAGTGGTCACGACAAATTCCAAGTCTTCTTTTTTAACCATCTCACGGAGTTTATTAGCCATGTTGTGCTGATCAAACGGATTTCCCCAACCTACAATAAGGGCTTTAATTCCATGGTCGGGCCACTTAGCTTTCATAGTTTTAGTTGGACCGTTAAGGACATAAAGAAATGGTAGCCAGTTTTGCTTTTTCCCTTCAGGGACCCACCATTCAGCCACTTTAAAACGAATTCTATACTGACCGGCATAGGTAGAAATTCCCGCGCCCGGTTTGCCAATATTTCCAGTCAAAACCGGCAGTAATGCTAACGCCCTCCCCTTTAGATCTCCGTGATACCACTGATAATTACCTGCCCCATAGATCACGTGAAGTGGTTTAATACCTGCCATCTCACGGGCTATACGCACGAGATCGTCTTTGGGTATCCCTGCTAATTTTTCGATTTCATCCGGAGTGTATTGGGCTAAACTTTCTTTTAGTAATTGAAACGCAGGTTTGGCTTTCGCGATTTCACCTGTTTTCAAGGTGACATTCAATTCACCCTCGATCATTACATTCAAGGGAAGCTCGAGTTTTTCAGGGTGTACTGCCATAAGCTGCCCATTAAAGACGACATACGCTTCTCGATAGCCTGGAATATCGGATGGTTTCGAAAGCCCTTTGACCTCGTCAGCTTTAATTCGTTTGCCATTATCGACGCGTATGAGGAGCGGGAGGTCTGTAAACGTTTTAATGAAGTCAGAATCGTAAAGCTTCTCTTCGATCAACACCCGCGCAAGGCCTAAAGCGACGGCTGCATCACTGCTTGGTTTAATCGGAATCCATTCATCCGCTTTAGCCGCCGTAGGACTAAAGTTAGGGTCAAAAACCGAGATCTTAGCACCACGATTTCTCGCTTCTAGGAGAAAATGGGCATCAGGTATCCGAGTTGCTAAGATATTTGAACCAAAGATCATGACATAGCGAGAATTATTCCATTCCCTTGGCTCGAGTTCTTCGCTCTGAACCCCAAAAGTCATCGGCCAAAACATCGGCAAGTCTCCGTTTTGATCGTAGGCATGATGCATAGTCCAGCCTGCTAACGTTGCTAATCGGCTAACGGCCCCTTTTTGCACGTATCCGGTCCCCCCCACCTGGAAGAGTACTCCTATGGATTCCGGACCGTATTTGTCGGCAATTTCCTTTAATCTGCCAGCAGTATAATCTAGGGTTTCATTCCAAGTTGCTTCCTTAAAATCGCCTGATCCAGGTTTTCCATTTAAAATGAGGGGTTTCTGCAAACGGTCAGGACCGTAGATCAAGTTAGTCATGGAGAGTCCTTTCAAGCATCCGCGCGGATTATAGTCATCTTCCGGATAATCTGCGGCTTGAATAATAGACTTAATCTGACCGTCCTCTACAAGGGCATTCATCCCGCATGCCCCAGTACAGTTTGGGGAACAGGTCGTACGCACATAGTTTATATTGGGGTCACCTTGTTTAGGCGCGGCCACCGTTTGTCGGATAAACGAGGCTGTACCGACTGTCCCTGCCATGATACCAGTAGCCGCCGTAACTTTAAGAAATTGTCTGCGAGAGAGCCTTAGATTCTTTTTTTCCATTTACATGGCACCTCCATTTAATACTTCCCTTCTTAAACTACCTTGCTTTTTGGTTAAGAGAAACACTAACAATTGAGTATGTAAATTTTTTCTCCTAAAACCAATATAAGAAACGTAAGCTGTTAGTAAAATGACTGCCTTCATGGTGGAAGGCAGTCCATAGTTTTAATGTGTTCTCTTATGCCATGAACATCTTGACATCATCTTCAACCGTGGTGATGCCTGCAATGCCGAAGTTTTCAACTAAGACTTTGACTACATTCGGGGACAAGAAGCCTGGAAGGGTTGGTCCTAAGTGAATGTTTTTCACACCTAAGTGGAGCAGGGCCAGTAATACGATGACTGCTTTTTGCTCGTACCAGGCGATATTATAGGAGATTGGCAGTTGGTTAATATCATCTAGCCCGAAGACTTCTTTTAGTTTCAAGGCGATAACCGCTAAGGAATAGGAGTCATTACATTGTCCTGCATCGAGTACTCTTGGAATACCGCCGATGTCGCCCAGGTTCAGTTTATTGTATTTATATTTGGCACAGCCTGCCGTTAGGATCACGGTATCTTGAGGCAATGCTTTAGCAAACTCGGTGTAATAGTCACGACTCTTCATACGTCCGTCACAACCTGCCATAACGAAGAAACGCTTAATGGCTCCTGATTTTACAGCATCGATAACTTTATCCGCGAGTGCCATGACTTGATTGTGCGCAAATCCTCCCACGATTTCGCCGGTTTCGATTTCTGTTGGGGCTGGGCAGCTCTTGGCATGGGCAATGATTGCGGAGAAATCTTTGGTCTTGCCGTCTGCGCGGTCGGCAATGTGCTTAACCCCTTCAAAGCCGACAACCCCTGTGGTGTAGATTCGATCTTTATAGGAATCTTTTGGCGGAACGAGACAGTTGGTAGTTAAGAAAATTGGACCATTAAAGGAGTCGAATTCTTTGTCTTGTTTATACCAAGCATTTCCGTAGTTGCCGACGAAATTGTCATACTTCTTAAATGCTGGGTAGTAATGGGCTGGGAGCATTTCTCCGTGAGTATAAACATCTACGCCAGTTCCTTGGGTTTGGATGAGTAATTCTTCGAGATCTTTTAGATCATGACCGCTGATTAGAATGGCCGGATTGTTTCTGACTCCGATGTTGACTTTAGTGAGTTCTGGGTTTCCGTAAGTTGTAGTGTTAGCCTTATCTAAAAGGGCCATGACATCCACACCGTATTTGCCAGCTTCTAAGACGAGGGGCACTAGGCTATCCGCTCCAAGTGTGTCATCAAGGGTCGCGACTAAGGCTTTTTCGATGAACGCAAAGATACCGCTTTCTTGATACTCAAGAGTATAAGCATGCTCGGCATAGGCGGCCATCCCTTTTAGACCATAGATGAGCAGCTCACGGAGAGAACGGATATCTTCGTTTTCCGTGGCTAAGATACCGACGGCAGCAGCTTTCTTTTCGAACTCAGCGGCTGGCGCCATCCAAGTAGCTGCATCGTGTAAATCAGCTGGAATTATGCCTCCCACTCTAATGAGAGCTTGTTTAAGATCTTCACGAAGTAGGAGTCCTTCCTGAATTCGATCAACAAAACGTCTTTTATCGAAGTTAGCATTGGTAATTGTGCTAAAGAGACTTTCCATAATGAATTTTTCAACATCTTTTCTAATAAGATAGCGTTCACGCGCTTGAACCGCATAAATGGCAATTCCTTTTAATGTGTAGATTAGAAGATCTTGCAAATTAGAGACATTCTCGGTTTTTCCGCAGACCCCTTTGATCGTGCATCCTGTTCCCTTAGCTGTTTCTTGACATTGATAACAAAACATACTCATTTTTAAACTCCCCCTAATTTCTATTTAAATGTTTGTGTAACTCGTGTCGACTAAGGTTAGTTTAAAGTATTTTTTCATGTCGTACCGTGATTAAGAAGCATGTTTAGGTGTGATATAAATCACACCTAAACATGCTTCTTAATTGCGTCTATATTAGACTGGAATCACGCCGCTTCCTTTTTATCTCCCTCTCTGGATATTTCAATAATTACATAGCATCATTTAATATTGGTTAACATTTTGCGTAGTCGATGCTCCCTGACACTTTAATTGATTTAACTACCTGTTCCTTTGTAATAAAATCTAGCTATTGTAATTATTTTTGCTTTTATGAAATTGACAAATGCTCACAAGCAGGATATTCTGAATAGAGTACTATAAATATCAGAATTATCAAACTATAACTCTGATATAATCACTTTGAAAGGAGGATTAACATGCGTGCTGTACGATTTTTTTGGGGATTCTTGGTTTACTTTGGTACCTGGCTTTGGCCATACGATGAACAAACAGTAACGGACGTTAAATAAACGTCCGTCTTTTTTGTAATTTATACAATAAACTCTTCACCCCTCAATTGGACAAGTCTCTAAGTAACGTTATTATTGTTCGTTAAAATAGCAAAAAGACATGGACAAATTCTTGTTCATGCCTTTATTCAGGATGGGAAAAAGATTTCTTGTAATAATGAACTTTTAATCTCGGCAAAATTACGTTTCTATAGACAATTATTTAAGTATCCTAAGACTTCGATGAAAGAAGTTTGAGTTGTCCCTGGAGTAAGTATTATATCAAAATAGATAATTTGTTCCGATTTGTTAATATCAGATGTCACCTTCTTGATAAATCCGTTGCGAAAAAGTAAAGACCTATTAAGCTTCGAAATCGTTAACTGAGCTTCATTCTCTAAATGTGAAAGAATACCACTGTTTTGGCCGACGTTGAAGTCACGATAAAATTTCACCTTATTTAAAGACGCGAAGGTCACATGATATGGAACCAGACAAATTTCTCTAGTTTCTGCATAATCACTCATCATTTCTGCATTTGTATTACCCTTAAAAAAACCTTTCATTTTTTCTCCCCCCGCACTCTGCTGCCAGTTGCTTTATGTATTTGGCTATTTCATAGTCCCATTTTTTATATAAATACGAAACCAAGTTCTTTTTTCAGGGGGTCTATATTAAGCTAACTTGAAAAATAAGTGAGGTTTTTTGTTATAACCATCCCATTAATCGGATCAAAGTCAAGGTGATGAGCAGTACCGCGGAGGCAGTTAAGACATATATTCCATTCCAACGGGGCCCTACATTAATAGGAGACTGTCCTGTCAATCCTGATAATGCAATAACAGTAGCAGAAGAAGGCGAAATCGATATTCCCATCGCCCAACTAATGGCCAAAATAAGGGCCAGATAAGTCGGAGTCACACCATAAGCAGCAGCTTTGACTGTCCCTCCAATAATAGTCACAGGAATAATGGGGTGAATCCCTAAAGCAGACAGGATGAGAATAGTAAGAATAATTACAAAAGCAAGTAATAATGCGTTTTGACCGACGAACAGGGATAAAATCACAGATATATAATTTCCCAGGTGGGAGTAATTAATGCTAGTTGCAAACAGTCCGGCACCTACAAAAAGAATTATTTCATTTTGTAGTTTCGGAAGGCTTTCGTTAAAATACCCTTTGAACTCTCTAATTAAAATCTCCAAACGTCCAATTATTCCCAACCAAATAACTGGGTAAATTAAGGACGCCAAAGAAACGATAATGATCGTATGTATTCCAGTTATCAATGATACAACCGCAATTGCAGAAATCAAAATCACACTAAAAACACTTAACTCGACTATTTTTCGCACGTCAAATTCCACATCAGGTTCCTCGACAACAGAAGTAAAAGGATTACCGGCTCTTTTTTCTTCATACATTGTCATAAAATAACCCACTAAACCGGAGATAACACCAAATAATATGGCATAAGGAAAAAATAACAGCCAGCTTACTCCGCTTAAGTGCACAACCAAAGCAATAGCCGCAGTCGTAGGTGCCCAAATAGTACACGTCGCAAAACCACGCAGGATTGCTGAACTTAACAGCTTTTTATTAGAACTTATACTGCTTGCCTGACTTATCTGAAGCACTAGTGAAACCACCGCCAAATTAACTAATACACCAACAAAAGCAGACACAAAGCTTACGAGCAGATAAAAACGACTGTTATTATAAACATAACGACGAAATAAACCTTGTAATGCCTCAAAATAACCTCCATATTTAATAGGGATACCTAATAGCGGTACTAAAGTGAACATTACAACCAAGTAGACATTTTCTTGCAAAGCGTGCTGCCATACGCTTAGAGGAGCATGATAGTACAGAAAAATAACTATGCTCAGGGCAAACAACATTATGCCAATAATCAAAGTAGTACCCGAAATTACGATAAAACTAAGCCCAATAACGATAAGCATAAGTACAAGGTTAAGATCGTCAATCAGATCTGACTTTATAAACAGGTTGCCTAAAAAAATAATTGCTATACAAAAGGTAAGTAAACTACGGATTCGGGAAAAACTATCTGCCATGACTAAACTCCTTGCTTTAGTTCTACAATATCACTATTATAGCATTCTTAATGTCTCCAATAAAAGCTAAGACAGCATCCTCTCTAGTAGCCCAAGAGGTTACGAGGCGGATAGCTGAATGATCAACATCGATTTTTGCCCAAACATAGAAGGAATATTTCTCTTGAAGCTTTGAGATTAACCAATTAGGCAAGATTGGAAAGATTTGATTGGACGTTGAGTGCGTCAAAAACTTGTATCCAGCCCGACTAATTTCGTTTTTCAGCAAACTGGCCATTGTATTAGCATGTTTTGCAAGATCGAAATACAGGTCATCTCTGAAAAGCTCTAAAAACTGTATGCCAAGAACTCTGCCTTTGGCAAGCAGTCCTCCTTTTTGCTTAATATAAAATCGAAATTCACCTTTTAGAGTATCTCGACAGATCACAAGTGCTTCGCCCATTAGTGCACCATTTTTAGTTCCACCAATATAAAAAGCATCGACCAATGTAACCAGATCAGAGAGCGCTATATCATTCTCTTCTGAACATAGAGCTGAACCTAAACGAGCACCATCAAGGTATAGAAATAGGTGATTATCCTTACAGAACTCGCTTAATTGTTCTAGTTCACGTTTCGTATAAATTGAACCGATTTCAGTAGGATTGGAGATGTAAACCAATTTTGGTTTTACCATGTGTTCATCCGTGTGAGTATCCAAGACAGATTTGAGATGAGCAGGGTCAAGTTTCCCGTCTATTACTTCACAAGAGAGGATTTTGTGTCCTGTAGCTTCGATAGCACCAGTCTCATGAACAAGGATATGACCAGTGTTAGCCGCAATGACCGCCTCGTGGGGTCTTAAAAAAGCCGAGATGACAGTGAGATTTGTTTGCGTCCCCCCGGAAAAGAGGTGAATATCAATATCGCTACGCTTGATCCGTTTTTTTATCAATTCAATTGCTTCTCTTGTATAATCATCCTCTCCATAACCTTTCATCTGAAAGAGGTTTGATTCTATTAAAGCATCTAGTATCCTTGGGTGTGCCCCTTCACTATAATCATCTTTAAAACTGTACACTATTTTACAGACTCCTTCTGATTATTATTCCGTCTTAAGTTTAAGGTGCTCCTTGTTGTCTTGGCTTGCATAGATTTGCTTACTTCTTAACTGTCCGCAGGCTGCATCGATATCTCTCCCATGTTCAAGACGGATACTACAATTTATTCTTTGCTTTTTCAAAACATCATAAAACGACAGCATTGTTTCATGGTCACTTCTCTTGTACTGATCATGTTCGTCTACTGGGTTGAAGGGAATTAAGTTAACGTTTATGAGATGTTTCATATTTTTTATTAAGTCGGCCAGTTGAAAGGCATGCTCCCGATGGTCATTCAGATCCTTAATTAGAATATATTCTAATGTTATCCTACGCTTTGTTTTTATTAAATAATAATTAATAGCCTGGATTACTTCTTCTATTGGAAAGACACGATTTATTTTCATGATCTGTGTTCGCAATTCGTTTGTTGGTGCATGTAATGAGATCGCAAGATTTACCTTCAAGTCGCTATCAGCAAACTCATAAATTTTATCTGCCAAGCCACTTGTCGAAATTGTAATATGTCTGCCAGGAATGGACAGTCCTTTATGATCTTTTATAATACGTAAAGCGTCAAAAACATTAACATAATTATCGAAGGGCTCGCCAATTCCCATCACCACAACGTGACTAACTTTTTCACCTTCTTTAGCCTTATCCATATATTCTTGAACTTTCATGATTTGTTCTACAATTTCGCCACTGGATAAGTCCCGATTTTTCCTTAATAAACCACTCGCACAAAAACTGCAGCCAATGTTGCAGCCTACCTGAGTAGTAACACAAACGGATAAACCAAATTTATGTCTCATTAATACTGTCTCAATCAGATTATCATCGTGTAATTTGAACAAAAACTTAATCGTTCCATCTACCGATTCTTGCCTTATATGCTCGCTTAATGATTGGAAGACAAAATGATCTGATAATGTTTGCAGACACTCTTGATTGACATCCGTCATTTCCGGAAAATTTGTTACTCGCTTTCTATAAAGCCAATCCCAGACTCGTAAAGCGCGTGACCTTTTATGTCCATGTTCCTTTAGCCATTCAATCAGTTGTTCTAACGTCAATCCATAGATGGATTCTTTTTTCATTCTTAACCTCTCTTAAAACGTTGTATAACAATGCCAGAGTCCTTACCATATTGGTCAAGTCTCTGGCATAGATTTATTAGGTTAATTATACCATAAATGCTACTTACGGCAACATTCTAGCAAAACTCCAAATTAAATAGAAGGATAGCTCTACTACCCTTCTATTTAAATTTTTGCTTATTTGCACGTTCTTATCTACCTTTTTAAATGAACTATTAATGATAATAAATTGGCCTGTTTTTAGAATTCGGATAACCTGTCCCTTAGCATCTTTATAAAATACTAACAGAACCTTCATACATTAGGCCTGTCAGCGCATCAACCGTTAAAGACTGACCATCAAACACCTTGGAAAAAGCGTCTGCGACACCGACAATCGTTGGAATACCGAACTGTACAGCTACTATCGCAGCGTGTGATGTCAATCCACCTTCTTCAACGACTAACGCTCCAGCGCGAGCAATTAAGGGTACAAAACTAGCATCCGTTGATTCTGCGACTAGAATATCCCCATCGTTAAAAGCATCGTTGCCTGGTATTTGGACTCTGCGCGCGAAGCCGGAATAGGACTTACGTCCAATTCCCATACCCTTAGCCAAAATATTTCCCATAATTTGAACTTTGATCATATTCGTTGAGCCAACCTTACCAATAGGAACGCCCGCTGTGATGACCACTACATCACCAGACTGAATATAATTTTTATTTAAAGATGTATTTACTGTAACTGAAACCATTTCATCCGTTCCTGAACTCTCAGGGACAACGAATGGTTGGACACCCCATTGCAGAGCTAATTTTCTTGCGGTTGCAGGAAATGGAGTAGCTGCAACAATCAAGGCAATGGGGCGATATTTAGAGATCATACGTGCAGTTAAGCCTGAATGTGTTGGTGTAAGAATTGCAGCGGCTTGTAAGTCTTTTGCTATGGTAAAACTGGCAAAACTAATCGCCTCTGCTACATTGATTTGAGGATGGCGAGAAGCTTGATTGTCCAAACAAGTTAGTTCAGTACGCTTAGATATTCTGTCCATCATTCGAACGGCTTCAATGGGATATTGACCCGCTGCAGTTTCACCAGATAACATAATCGCATCCGTACCATCTAAGATAGCATTGGCAACATCACTGGCTTCTGCTCGTGTGGGTCTCGGTTGGCGTATCATCGAATCTAACATCTGAGTTGCCACAATTACAGGTTTACCCAATAAATTACATTTACGAATCATTTCCTTTTGTCTGATAGGGACTTCTTCAACTGGTATTTCTACCCCAAGGTCGCCGCGCGCTACCATGAGACCATCAGCGACTTCAAGAATGGCGTCTAAGTTATCCAGTCCTTCCCGGCTTTCAATCTTGGCAATAATATGTACATCCGCGCCCATTTCTTCTACAACTCTGCGAACATCCAAAACATTTAAGGCCTTACGTGTAAAAGAAGCGGCTATAAAATCAATTCCTTGGGAAATACCAAAGCGAATATCTTCAATGTCTCTTTCTGTGACAGCGGGTAAATCGATAAGCGCGCTTGGGATATTTACCCCTTTTTGTGATTTAAGAACTCCACCATTGAGAATAATAGTATAAATAATTTTGTTATCCACAGCAGTAACTTCTAATTCAATTTGACCATCATCAATGAGAATACGACTGCCTGAATTAACTTTACGCCACAAATCAGAATAAGTAATTCCAACCCGTTGTTGATCACCATGCCTGCCTAGATCTGTATCCAGAATAAAGGTTGACCCATTCGCAAGAATAACACCCTCTTCAGGAACTTTACCCGTGCGTATTTCTGGTCCTTTGGTATCAAGAAGAATACCCAGATGTTTTCCTGCTTTAGCTGCTTCCTCTTTTAGAATTGCTATTCTGCGACCATGTTCTTCATGGGTCCCGTGCGAAAAGTTGAGACGAGCAACGTCCATACCTGAAGCTAGCAGTGCTTGGACCTTTTCCTTAGACTCACTTGCCGGACCGATAGTACAGACAATTTTTGTCCTCCTCATGGTACATTTCCTCCTAACTTACACCCCTGCTTCAGCAATAAGCTTCACCAGATCCACAATGCGGCAGGAATAGCCCCATTCGTTGTCATACCAAGCCAACACTTTAACCATGCGATCTCCAAGCATAGTGGTGGATAAACCGTCTACGATAGAGCTGGCAGGATTACCATTAAAGTCATGTGAAACTAGGGGTAATTCCGTGTATTCGAGATATCCGTTCATAGAACCGTTTGCAGCATCGCGTAAAGCACTATTGACTTCTCCCTTAGTTGCAGGTTTTGTTAAATTAGCCACAAAATCAACTAAAGACACATTCGGAGTAGGAACTCGAACAGCAAGTCCATTCATTTTCCCAGTTAATTCGGGTATAACAAGAGTAACTGCTTTTGCAGCTCCCGTGGTTGTTGGAATCATAGATTGGTAAGCAGCCCTGGATCTGCGCCAATCTTTATGCTTTACGTCCACAGTCCGCTGATCATTGGTAACTGAATGGATTGTTGTCATCATTCCTTGTTCAATCCCAAACGAATCAAGTAAGACTTTAGCAACAGGTGCCAGACAGTTGGTAGTACAAGAACCATTTGAAATTACATGGTGCTTCATTGGATCATATTTATTATCATTAACCCCCATGACAATCGTAATATCTTCTTCTTTGGCCGGAGAAGATATGAGAACCTTTTTAGCTCCTGCGGTAATGTGTTGGGCTGCGTCATCACGTTTCTTGAATTTGCCAGTACACTCAATGACAATGTCAACTCCGAGTTTACTCCAAGGTAAATTCAGAGGATTTCTGTCAGCAACAATTTCAATTCGCTTTCCATCAATAATTAGTGCACGTCCATCAACTTCTACTTTATTCGGAAGGGTTCCGTGAACTGAATCGTACTTGAGCAAATGGGCTAACATATCGGGACTTCCCATATCGTTAATTGCCACGACTTCAAAGGGCAGAGACTGATTTAGGGTGGCTCGCAGTGTAAGTCGACCAATTCGACCAAAACCTGTAATTGCTACGCGGAAACTCATGGTTAACCTCCTCATAATATACCTGTTAGTACTGAAATAAGTTTGTATACAACATTATATAATTCTGTGTAGACAGACAAATTTCCTGCTATAAAATCCGGAATTTTAAGCTCTTTTCGCCTTTTTAAAGGAGCAATTTTTTACAGCTATAAAGTATGGCTTATCGTTATATGCTTTCTGAAAGGTCCCTTCACGCGCTCCTTCCATCGTCTGAAGTCTTGGCGTAGCAATTTTTCTTTTAAGTGTTATTTTTTAAGGAACGGTATTACGCAAAAATTCAGACTGTGTCTGAACACAGCCTGAACCTAGGAGTGAACTCGTTCAACTAAAGTTGGATGAATTGCTGGTGTCGAAAATCATTGCATTACAATATTAACGAAGGAACTTCATAATAAACCGACTTTTATGTCAATTTCCTTATCACGAATATTTTCTAGCTAAATTAATTCGTTGTAAATGACTTCTGAAAGAATTTCTTGACTTGGTAAATATATCTATCCATTCTTCTGGGGAGAATAATGTTAATATACTGGTTCTGGCTTCTAACATCAAAGAATATCTTTCAGGATAATCCGTCTCGATTACATCCAAAATCCCTTCGGGAAAATCCTGAAAGTATTTTTTTGCTTTGCTTGTTCTTTTATAATCAGCTATATTATCCATACAATACCTCACCAGCAGGTTGTAAATTCATAACAACCTATTCCTTAGGAAAGACGGTTTTTAAAATCTTCATAGCCAAATTGTCTAATAACTTTAATGCCTTCTTTTCTGTTAAAAAGTGCAATAGACGGGAGATTTACTCCATTAAACATATTATTCTTCACCATAGTATAGTGGGCCATGTCACAAAATACAACCCTATCACCAGATTTTAATGGCTTTCTGAAGGAATAATCACCAATAATATCTCCAGCAAGACAAGTAAGTCCACCAAGCCTATAGGTATAAGAATACTCACCAGGCTTTCCGCCATCTATGATATTGGGTCTGTAAGGCATTTCAAGTACATCGGGCATATGACATGCTGCGGAGGTATCCAAAATAGCAATTTTCATTTCGTTGTCTACTATATCAAGGACTTTAGCTACCAAATATCCAGTGTCCAAAGCAACAGCTTCACCTGGTTCCAGGTATACATCCACACCATATTTGTCCTGAAAATACTTTATTGAACGGACCAAGGTTTCAATATCGTAATCAGGTCTGGTGATATGATGCCCTCCACCAAAATTGAGCCATCTCATTCTTTTAATATATTCACCAAATTTTTGATCGACCACACGAATAGTTCGTTCTAGGGTATCTGAATTCTGCTCACACATTGTATGAAAATGAAGTCCTTCTAAGCCCTCTAATTCTTCAGGTCGGAAATTGTCCAAAGTCACTCCAAGCCTTGAATACTGATAGCAAGGATCGTAAATGGGGGTTTCTATCTCCGAATATTCCGGATTGATACGAATTCCACAGCTAATTGTTTTAGATTTAATACTTTCCACTTTGTCTTTAAATCTATTCCATTGATCAAAAGAATTGAAGGTAATATGATCGCAATACCTGAGTATTTCATCAAATTCTTCTTCTAGATAAGCTGGTGCATAAATATGAACTTCTTTCCCCATCTCTTCATAACCCAGCCTTGCTTCAAATAAGGAGCTAGCGGTTACACCCTTAAGATATTTGCTTACTAAAGGAAAAATCGAATGCATGGAAAATCCTTTTAAGGCAAGAAGAACCCTGCATCCTGTACGTTGTTGTACAGAATCCAGTATTTCTAGATTCTTTAAAACAAGCCTCTCGTCCACAATATAGCTAGGAGTTGGCAGGGCACTAATATCAAAGTCCAAATTATACACCTCAATCAAGGAGAGTTGGCGAAAAACTTTCCTGCCACGGTAGACCACATTTATTTAAAGCTTCCATGAACGGATCAGGATCAAATTCTTCGACATTGAATACACCAGGCTTTTTCCAAATACCTTTGAGCATTAACATTGCTCCAATCATGGCCGGAACCCCTGTTGTATAAGAAATAGCCTGAGATCCAACCTCTGCATAACATTCTTGATGATCACAAACGTTATAAACATAATAGGTTTTGGGCTTGCCGTCTTTAATCCCTTGTATAATGCAACCGATATTAGTTTTTCCTTTAGTTCTGGGACCGAGAGATGCTGGATCGGGCAAAACAGCCTTTAAAAATTGCAAAGGAATAATTTTTTGACCCTCAAAATCAATGGGTTCTATTGAAGTCATACCGACATTTTCCAGGACATGTAAATGATTTAGATAATTATCCGAAAAAGTCATCCAAAATCTAATCCGCTTAACTCCCTTTATGTTAATAGCTAAGGATTCTAATTCTTCATGATACATAAGATAAATGCTCTTTGGGCCAATCTCTGGAAGATCATAAACCTTTTTCATAGAAAGAGGGTCAGTTTCGACCCATGAACCATTTTCATAATACCTTCCGTTGGCAGTTATCTCTCGAATATTTATTTCAGGATTAAAATTTGTAGCGAAGGGATATCCATGATCCCCTGCGTTGGCATCAACAATATCAATGGAATGGATTTCATCAAAATAATGTTTTTGGGCATAGGCGCAGAAGATGCCGGTAACCCCAGGGTCAAAGCCGCTTCCTAGCAAAGCGGTTACCCCTGCTTGAGCAAATTTTTCCCGATACGCCCACTGCCATTTGTATTCAAACTTAGCAATATCAGGCGGTTCATAATTCGCTGTATCTAGATAATCCACACCTGTAGCCAAGCAAGCATCCATAATGGTCAAATCCTGATAGGGGAGCGCAAGGTTCATGACAATATCAGGCTTAAAGCTTTTAATCAAATCAATTACCATATCAGTATTATCCGCATCGAGCTGAGCCGTATGTATTCTTGTGCGGCTTCCTGCCAATTTGTTTTTGATCGCGTCACACTTTTCTTTAGTTCTACTCGCGATACAAATCTCTTCAAATACATCTGGATTCTGGCAACATTTATGAATAGCAACACTGGCTACTCCTCCAGCGCCGATAATCAAAGCTTTTCCCATTTAACAGCACCCTCCAATCACTTTTACAACAATGCAAATTATACATAAACCCGTCTAAATAATCAATTAAAACCCATAAAATGACCTGTAACATTTTTATATCCCTTAAATCGCATAACTGTACCGTCGATGCCATTCTAGCCATGAATCCTCAAATTACTAATCCCGATTTAATTTATCCAGGACAGATCATAGTCATCCCAATTAGTAACATAAAATGTCCGCTTTTACGCCGTGGAGATCGTGGTCCTGCAGTTAGCAGATTGCAAAACCTACTAAAATTTGCCCGCTTTGACCCCGGCTCTATAGATGGTATCTTTGGTCCAAGAACCGAAACTGCCCTTATGGCCTTTCAAGAAAGCCAAAAAGAGCTTAACAAAACGGGTGTAGCAGATGAAGAAACTTGGGTTGCCTTAGGTGCTGAATGCTCACCAAGAATAGAAGTTACTCCCTATATTGTAAGACCCGGTGATTCATTGTTTATCATTTCTACTCGATTTGACGTAACTATTCAAAGCATACAGATTAACCCAGAAATAACTAATCCGACTGTTCTATCGGTTGGTCAAGTAATAAACATTCCACCAAGTTGAGAGCAATCGACCGGCGCATAAAAGCGTTACTTCATTAAGAAAACAGGGAAACAGATCACTTATCTCTCTATAACCAAGTGACCTGTTCCTCTTAAGCACTGGTTTTTTGTACTAGTCTGAGTGGGTATGGCCACTATTACCCATCCTCTCTCTATTTAAAATCCAACCTACTTCCTGCCATAGCCCATGTGAAAGCACTAGGAAATTCTGTCGCCAGCTTACTCAATACACCCAATCCGGTGCAATGATTTGGCGCTAAACACTCTAAGTCAAGTCCTCGAAGATAGTCTATTGTCTTTAGCTGTTGGTCGAGAGTGGCCCGGCCAAGATGAGTCCCGCCGATGATCGCTCTTACTTTACGCTCATTAGTTACCCTTTTCGCATGTTCTACGATATTTACTAATCCAGAGTGAGCGCAACCGAGCAGGATGATTAACCCTCTCTCTGTTGCATAAAAAAGGCTTAGATCATCTCGAATTTTATCATGAACAACATCCTCTTCCGTTATCTCAATCAACCGATCCTCTATATGTTCAAATGGTGTTTTTCGTGGTATTTCACCACTTAACCAAAGTCCTGGCCTTAATTCCAATGGTTTACTGTGCCAGTGAAACTCTGCTCCTGCACTCACAAGTTGTTTCAGACAGTGCGGTACACCGATATATCTGTGTGCTTGCCCTTTAGCCCCCTTACCAAAGTGCCCTGCAAATAAATCTGGATGGGCATATACTGGGATTGTCCCTCTATATTGCAGGAGTTTAAAAAGTCCTCCCGTGTGATCGTAATGCCCATGACTTAGGACTACACGGTTAATATGTCGCAGATCGTGTCCCAGAATCTGAGCGTTACTAATAAGATTGCCTTGTTCCCCTGCATCGAATAAAATCTGCTCATCCCCAAAATCCAAGAGCATTGACAAACCCCACTCCGCAAGGAGCCCCACAGAGACCCCCACTGTGTTTTCTACTAAGATCGTTACTTGAAGCTTACTCACCGGCAGAACCCCCTTTTGAATTAATGGAAGTATCAAGCTGAACTATTTTATGATGTTAAAACAATTTCAATAATACTAAACTGTTATCCTGCTTGAACTTTTCAAAACTATTTATTATTTTTACTATAATATTTATTTTAAGTTATTAAATATCTTGTTATATTCAGAGCACAGGCTAAAAAATCTTATGAGCGCATAAAACGGATACAACCTGCAACATTGCATGGAGACATACATTTTGGGTTTACTGGATCTCCCGTCCTTCGCGAAAACAGTGTTTTCGTTCTTACGAAGTGTAGGTGGGAGAGGTTCACTTGAGAGGTATTTCCTGCTATAATTAGTTTGACTTTAAAATTCATTAACGGAGGATTAGTTAGATGAAATTTTTAACTCAATTAAAAGGCGAAGATACTTGGGAAGAGATATCCCTAGAAGAGTGCCTATTTAAAACAGAAGCGGCGGGTTTTTATACTCCTGGAACTGTACAAAAAATGTTGGAAGATGGTTTATCTGTTGATACACCCTGGTCCATTTTTAAGAAGGCCGAATAGCAATTGATTATTCTATCAAATGACTAAAAGGAGCCCGTCTAGTACGGACTCTTTTTATATATTAGCCGTCCTTGGCTTCAGGGACACTCGGGATTAAATGCAAGACTAGAAAAACTAAGGAAAAAAGAATTAAAGTTAGTCCGATGCGTTGAGGATGATACGATACCACCCGTTATTTTTGGAGGCAAAAAGAACTTCTTTAAACGGATGTCTGGTGACATCTCAAACACCGAGTGGAAAGAGCTTCGAAGTAATGAACTGTATTCCCGTGCAACCCTGTGGAGATGTTTAAAACGACCATTGGAGATCGTGGAACTGATTCTGAAGTACTTCGTAACCACAAGGCGCTACTTTTCAACAAAGATAATGGTCTTTTGTCACCCGTTACTTTAATGGAAATGAAAAATCTATCTAGCTTCACTGCAAGAGAAAAATAGCCTAATTCTTAATCCCTAAGTAACTTTCTTTTACATCCATTCTAATTGATCCCATTCTAAGGCACCCACTTCTTGTAAGTGGGTGTTTATTTTTGCTTCAGTAGAGGGTAGACATTAGTTCCCACTTGACGAATTGATCAAGGAGCCTTAGCATAAGAAAGATGCTTATTAATTGCGAAAGGGTCTGTTTAAATGTTTGATGCAGTAATCAAAGGCGGTTTAGTCGTAGATGGAACTGGCACCCTCCCTCGTCGAAGCGACGTTGGTATTATCGATGGAATGATTGCAGAGATAGCACAGGAACTATCTTCAGAAGCCAATGTCGTTATAGATGCAACTAATAAAATGGTAACGCCAGGGTTTATTGATGTCCATAGTCATTGCGACTTGCTCCCGTTTATGTCAGGTTCGATACGCGAAAGCAGAATTAGACAAGGCGTAACTACAGAAATTATTGGACAATGTGGTTTGGGCTCGGCTCCACATCTTGAAAGGATGGCAGATTGGCGAAGCTATCTTACCCCTATCTTAGGTCCAGGGCCATTATCTTGGAATTGGCTAGATTTTTCTATGTTTTTACGTGAACTGAATCAAGCAGAAAAACCTAATAACATAGCAGCTTTAATCGGTCATGGAGCAGCTCGAGCCCAGGTTTTAGGATTAAATAATGTCTTACCTTCAGCAAAAGAAATCACTGCCATGAGCAGCATTGTTGAGGATGCAATGTCTCATGGAGCATTAGGTATATCCTATGGATTAGCATATTTACCAGGGATGTTTGCACCTAAACAAGAACTTGTTGCACTAAGTTCTGTAGTCGCAGCTTATCAAGGCATTATGATGATTCATATACGCAGCCACTCTCGCCAAGTTCGCGAAGGAATGTCTGAAGCTCTAGCAGTAGCGAAAGAATCAGGGGTAAAGTTACAGATTTCCCATATGCGCTCCTATGCAAATCGAGATTATGGTATAACAGCTGAAGAATTAATAGAGATGGTAGAAAAAGCGAGAAGCGATGGTGTTGATGTAACCTTTGATGAACACCCCTATACAGCAGGCAGTACACTCTTGTCTCAGATTCTACCCCCTTGGGCTAAAGAAGGTGGTAGTACTGAAATCGTACGCAGATTAAAGGACCCGCAACTTCGAGCTAAAGTAAAAGAGGACCTGAATGAACATGGACCAGATTATCCTGGCTGGGATAACTTTGTTGGCATGGTGGGATGGTCAAATATTATGATTAGCTCTGTCAGTAACCCCAAAAATAAATGGGCAGAAGGCCAAACAGCTCCTCTATTAGTCTCAAAAACTGGCTTAAAGCATTCAACGCTCATTAGCGAAATCGTTGATTCGATTGCCGAACTGTTAATTAGCGAGGATTGTCGTTGTTCAATGGTATTACAAAATCTTTTTGCTGAAGAAGATATTATCGCTTTGCTCAAACACCCCCTATGTCAAATTGGCTCAGATGGTATTCCCACTGGCAAACCTCATCCCCGGTTATTCGGCACATATCCTAAGTTTTTGGGCGAGTATGTTCGTGATAAGAATACAATGACTTGGGAAGAAGGCGTTAAGAGAATTACTGGGGACCCAGCGCAAAGGTTAAACTTAGCTAACAGAGGAATTGTAAAAAATGGTTATATGGCAGATTTAGTGATTTTTGATCCTGAAAAAATCAATGCCCCAGAAGATTACAAAAATCCTTCCCTAGTTCCTTTAGGGATTAACTATACCTTGGTCAATGGGCAAGTCGCTGTCGCCAATGGTGAAGTTCGTAGAGCAAACGCCGGTAAGCTAATTTGCATGAAATAGGCATGAAATAAAAGGCTACTCCAATGAGTGGCCTTTTATTTCATACTAGGCTTCTTTCTCCGTCCGTCCTTTTGATAGACTTCGGTAGCACTTTTTTCTTAGCTTATTTCGCATAGTTCATAAGGCAATGAACCGCAACGCTCGATCAATAGTCATCAATTAATAGCCGATAGTGACATCTCGACTCACAATTTGAACTTGAGGAGGCGCAATCGAAACCGACAATTTCTCCCTCTTGTAGTGAGGCACCTTCTATTACTCTACGGAAAATCTTTATCTTTATGATCTTACTAACAATTGAACATATTTCTTGTCTTTCTTCGACGTTTTGTTCCAATATTACCCTCCAACTAAAGCTTCAGAGATTAGAGCTTTTTATCATTATATCACAAAAAAACCAGTTAGCATTTCTACCACCTGTTATTTTGTTATTGAATTTCAGTATTAATCACTCATCTAACGATGGATCATTCCTTGAGTGACCTTCATAACTGATAAACTCTTTGGTTCAATTAAATGAGTATTTGCCCCCTTTATAACGAACTTATTTTCGGTAATCACAAGGCGTAAACTGGTTGAGTTCATTGAATTGCGTTCATCTCTCGTTCGAGAGATCATATCTCGGGTAATCTTTACAACAGATGAACCGACTGCTGAATCTTTTTCTTTACCTAAACCTTTACTTTTATCTAAACCTTTATCTTTATTTAAACTTTTTTCTTTATTTAAACCTTTTTCTTTATTTAAACCTTTTTCTTTATCTAAACCTTTTTCTTTATCTAAACCTTTTTCTTTATCTAAACTTTTTTCTTTATCTAAACTTTTTTCTTTATCTAAGCCTATCGATCTGGCAGCAATTTTTGCTTTTGCTTTATTTTTAGTTTTGCCTTTTACTTTTGCATTCCCGTTCTCAGTAATAGTTTCATAGTTGAATGTTGCTTTCCAAGCTTCTAAGACTTCGTTCGCTACCCGCTCCCAACCAAACCGTTCTTCTGCCAAACGTCTACCGGTCTGCCCCATTCTCTGTCTAAGTTCGGGATCGGATAAGAGAATTTTTAGCTTCTTTGCAAATTCAACAGGGTCCTCGGGGCTCTCAACAATTAACCCATTTTGATCAATTACAACCTCTGGATTGCCGCCTCTTGCTGTTGTGATAAAGGGTAAGCCCACTGCCATGGCTTCGTAATGGACACGAGCCAAAGGTTCTTGCCATTCAGAAGGGCACACAAATATATCTCCTGCCCAAAACCACTGATGAATTAGATCAGCCGAAACATAACCTGTTGTAATCACTGGAAATGGCGCCTTCTCTGCTATTGAGCGAACATAAGCAACGTAATCTGTTACTGTGTCGACACTATACCAGGTTCCGCCCACAATAACTAAAGCAATATTTTTATCAGATGAATACGCTTCGTTGATAGCCCTGATTAAAAGATCTGTTCCCTTTTTGGGTGTTAAGCGTCCCACAAATAGTATGACTTTTTTGTCTTCCAGAAGATATTCAGCACGAAGATTCTTTCGAATTTGAGCGGCAGAATTTGATGTTTTCCAAGGAACAAACCTTTTTAAGTCTACTCCAGAATAGATCGTTTGGACCTTCGAAACCGCTTGAGGATACAAACTACCAATTTTATTTCCTACATAATCACTGACAGTAATGATTTTTTCTACTTCATCGATTGCAGTAAGCGCATTGCTAGGCTGAATTTTATCTTCGTTAAACATATCATTATGCATACTAAGAATAATCCTCGAGTGTGGCGCAACGTCACGGATTAAGGGAATAAGCCTTGGTCGATTAAAGACATGGATTAAATCAAATGAATTTTCTTTAAGATAAGAAATAACTTTCTTAGCGTATATTTCTAAGACGTGTTCCCCGTCGACTCTAACATACTGTATCTTATCGATTTTTTCCTCAAGAGGTAAAGAAGGATCCGTTGTTCCTAAAATCGTCAAATCATGATGCTCACTCAAAGTCTCGGAAATTCCCATGATATAGGTTTGGATCGCTCCCCCACGTACAGGCGGAACGGGTAACTTCTCCGTACAAATCATAAGAACCTTTAATAGATCCTTCTTGTCTGCAATAATACCCTTGTGTTCTGAAAGTTTAGGCTTTTTTGTTTTCTTCATTATTGAATTGATTTGCATCATTTCAAGGGTTTCAGGCACGAAATCTAGGTTTGATTCATAATGACCGGTTTGAAATTTAACTCCATCTTGCTTGAGTTCATCTAAGGCTAAACCCTTTGTTTTTTCTAAGTGAGTAAGACGCTCAATGATGCCTCCTAAATCATGACTGATAAAATTTATCGGATCGTAGAGTATTTCGTTAATGTTTTTATAAAACTCATTGGGAAAGGCCAAATCGATTAATAGTGTTTCATAAGTTTCTACATCAAGTGGATTTGCTTGATGGTAGGCATCAATCATACCTTTAATCCAAGTAACATCCCACCTTCCCAACTCGTCCGTAGTGCTTGAAATGAGCTTGCGGAGATCCCTAATAGGCAAGTCAAAGGCTACTCCATCTAAATCGATCACCCACAGACCACCTGGACCAAGTTGTCCGTTTGACCATCCGAAGTCTTGGTGAACGAGTCCCCAGTGCGCTTCGCCCTTCGTAACTATCCGAGCATAATGAGATTTTTCCAGATGAGATAACGCGTCTTGAGCTTGTTTCTCATAGATCTCGATAATTGAAAGAAGCTGTTGACTACTTGGTAATTCGTTATAAGCCATTGCTACATGTCGAAACCAATCAATTTTCTTAATAATTTTCCGATAATAAGCTGGCCAACGATATAATCTAGAGGCTCTTTGTGAACCAGTCGGCGGAATATATCCCTTGGAATGCTTATGAAACTCCCCTAAACCGTAACATAAAGCCTGTGCGCCTTCAAGATCCTTACCGGCCGGGGTTAAGGTATCAATCCAATCAGTTACAATCCATAACTTCCCACCCTTTTCAACATAGAGGTGGCCTTCTTTAGTCGTTTTCAATTCCGGGACCCTTCCACCTTGTTTTACAATGTAGTCCTGTGCCCCTACGCTGAAGAGACTTCTAATTGGCTTCCTGTGTAAAACCTTCAAACTGCGAGGCCCTTTATCCGTTTCAATCTTCCAAATAGCCCCACCTTTATCTGATTTTGAAGTGATTAGCGTTTTGTTGTGGACATCCATATCATAGCAATTGATAACTTCTTGAGCCAATTCATCAATTTGTGGGGGTACCCACATATCTAAATTGATACCCGTCTGCTGAACTTCATTATCCCAAGGTCGGATTAGATACTCTTCCACGTCTTCCCCTCCAACAAAATCTATTGATACCCTAATCTATTCTGATCAATGGATAAAGGAAACTTACTTCACATGGAGTTTTAACTTCATCTGAAGTTTAGCCGAACTTATCTAGGGGCTTAGCACCACTTAGTACTACTTAATTTGCTAGCGTCTTAGTGGCGCTTAGCCATCGGATATAGGAAACTTACTTAGGATGGAGTTCTACTCCATCCTGAGTTTAGTTGAACTTATCCAGGGGCTTAGCGCCACTTATCTCCACTTAAGAAGTGGAGTTTTAGTGGCGCTTTATAATGTCCCCAGGGGGTTGGACACGGAGCTGAAAAAATAAGATAATGAAGGTATGAGTAAGAAAAGAAAAACCTACAGCCCAGCGGAAAAAGCGAAGATCGTTTTAGAGGTTCTCAGAGAGGAAAGTACTCTCAATGAGATAGCCACCAACTATGGAGTCAGTCCACAGCTTATTAGCCGATGGAAAGTGGAGTTTATTGAGAATATGCCAGCCGTGTTTGATAAGAAGAACACTGAAGTTGAGCAGTTGAAGAAAGATCATTTTGCAGAGAAGGAGGATCTGATCAATCAGATTGGTCAGCTGACTGTTGACTTGACTTGGCTCAAAAAAAAACAAGAGCAAGTCTTAGAAATACGGAAAAGAAGGAACTTATAGAGTTCGAGAACCCGAAAATTACGGTCAAACACCAGTGCAAACTTTTAGGATTACCTCGTTCTTCGGCCTATTACAAAAGTCGTGGTGTACTCGAACCTACTCAGGAAGAAGTGGATATTAAGAATGCCATCGACAAGATCCACTTTGATGAGTGTTCTTATGGTTGCCGAAGAATACAGAAGGAACTAAGAAAGAAGGGATTCCATGGTATTGGCAAACGAAGAGTACGCCGATATATGGAGGAAATGGGTATCGTCGCCTTCTATCCTGGTCCAAATCTTAGCAAACGTGACTTGCAAGAACGAACATACCCTTATTTGCTACGGAATGTTCCAATCACGCATGTTAACCAGGTTTGGGGTATTGATATAACCTATTGTGGGACGCCTTCAGGGTTCATATATCTCGTAGCCATCATTGATTGGTACTCTCGTTTAATCGTCGGATGGGCAATGAGTAACACCATGCAGTCGGACTTTGTCATACGAGCAGTGGAAGAGGCAATTAAGACCCATGGAAAGCCTGAGATCATGAATAGTGATCAAGGAAGTCAATTCACTTCAA
>Ga0074193_1000625_pt1:37500-55318 | contig 55318 bp, 44 predicted proteins | sample EPASupsiteHSE605_FD_64523 | JGI IMG/M metagenome (GOLD analysis project Ga0074193, IMG submission 64523) | Bioremediated contaminated groundwater from EPA Superfund site, New Mexico - Sample HSE6-05 | ecosystem: Environmental > Aquatic > Deep subsurface > Groundwater > Contaminated ...
TTTAAGAAAATGTAATTTTGGATACCATATAGTATAAAAGAAAACATAAAGGTTAGTAGGAGTAAGTTCATCATAGATTTAATGCCTATTATTATTCCTAATAATAATAGTAACGATAGGCCCTTCTTAAACAAACTACTTTCAAAAAATTTCTCTAATTTCATTATGAGTTTTTTGCCTCCTGCTTCATCAATATCTAAAATAATTACTTTATATTCTATTATCTTACATAATACCACGTTACCCCCATGGTATAAAGGGTGGCCCAATAGTCTTTATTATAATTATTATAACCACGTAAAGGTCATGAATACCTATCACTATCAACCTATCGTCCATGCTCGCAAACATAAATAGGCCACTCAATGAGTGGCCTGAATCTAAATGATCCCGCAAAGTTCCTCCACAACTAATGGATACACGGCTCAAGATTAATCTTCAACTAAACTTTACCAATTTATTAACCAAATTGTAGGCTTACCACATACACTTTACAACTAGAAACGAAACTCTTCTAGAATTTAAATAGTAAGGGATAGGGACATTTGTCAACATGAAAACAAACCAACCATTAAACATTTTTCTTGGTAACGTAGGGGAAACTAATCTGGACAAATCTTCCACTATCTGTTAACTTTGATCTAACTGCGGTCAATCTACTTAACCTATTCACCAGAGACAAACTTAAGCTTTCAGAATCTCAGAATCACCAAAATTCTTTTCAGAGTTTCTTGGTTTGTTTAAATCCAGCACGGAAATTAATATTACTCTGACCGACTGACTGACTCGGAGGAACTTTGCGGGAAATCTTTCTTTAATAGAGAAACTTAAAAACCACCTCTCTAGGTGGTTTCAATTCTCGAAATTCAGCATTACTAGCTAAAAACTGATTGCAATGCCTAACTTTCGATGAATCGAAAACTTTTGCCTAGCACGCGACCAACAACTTTGATAAACTGAATTATTTTATTATTATCTCTTTATGATTTAATTATATCTAAATTCGCTTTTTTGTCAAGAGCAAATATTATAAACCTAGAAGAGGGTGAGTTTTCTAGATAATCTCTCAGCACTGACACTTCTTCTAGGTATAACATAAATGATCGTGGAAAACCAATTGGTTAAATAAAGTTCCCGCCGTCGACCACAATCGTTTGTCCAGTCACAAACCCCGCATGAGCAATCAACGAATAGACTACTTCGGCAATATCCTCCGGTCCGGCAACCCGGCCAAGTGGAGTGCCGGCAGCAAGACGAGTGATGTGATCTTCCTTTCCCTCGACCCAACGAGTTTGTACAATTCCTGGGGCCACAGCATTAACTCTTACCTCGGGTGCTAAAACTCGAGCTAACGATTTTGTAACACTTGTAGCAGCAGCTTTAGAAGCAGAATATGCAATAGAACTGCCTAATCCAGTCAACCCTGCTATTGATGTAATGTTTATAATGCAGCCCTTGCTTTTCTTAAGTTCATCGGCTGCTGCGCGGCAGCAAAAGAACATCCCTTTAACATTGACTCCTAAAATATCATCCCAATACTCTTCTTTCATTCCCTCAAGGTCAAAGTGCTCTACAAAATGAGTCATTCCCGCATTATTAACAAGAATATCTAAAGTTCCAAAATCAGCCACAACATGGCTAACCATTGCCCTAACCTCAACATCTCGAGATACATCTGCTTTATAAGATAAACTGCGAACTCCAAGGTTTTCTATCTCTTGACACGTCTTTAAGGCGTCTTCTTCTGAACGAGAATAGTTGAGAGCAATATTAACTCCCGACTTTGCTAATAACAAAGCGATGGCCTTTCCAATTCCGGTGCCACCCCCTGTAATAAGTGCTGTTTTATTTTTCATTTTTATAACCATTCCTTTCGCTTCGCTCAAGGCACAAAACGTTATGAAACGTATTGGCTTCGAGCTATTTTTTTAATTTACAAGTGGATTCTGCTAATAACTTCTTTTAACTGCATTGCAGCCGTTAAAATATTATCTTGAGCCAAAATAGCAGATACGACCGAGACCCCATCAATACCAGCAGCCATAACTTGTTGTATGTTCTCTAAATTAATTCCGCCGATTGCTACAACGGGTATAGTGACCGACTTCTTAATATATTCAAGTTGCTCAAGACTGACTTCTAGGGCATCAGTCTTAGTAGATGTTTTAAATATAGCTCCAACTCCTAAGTAATCAGCACCTTGTTGTTGGGCAAGAAGCGCTTCAGTCAAGGTTCTAGCAGAGACTCCAATAACCTTATTAGGCCCTAATAGCTCCCTTGCTTTTAGCATAGGCAGATCGTCCTGCCCGACATGTAATCCGTCAGCATCAACTGCAAGGGCAATGTCAAGACGGTCATTAATAATCAGGGGAACATTATACCTTGCAGTTAGCTCTTTCACTCTAACTGCCAACTCTAGAAACTCCCTGGTGGAAACCGATTTTTCTCTAAGCTGCACCAAGGAAACTCCGCCCTGTATAGCTAACTCAATGCTCTGAACTAAATCCCGATCTCGAAGAAGTTCTCGATCAGTTACTAAATAAAGACTATAGTCAACTTTGATTTTACTCATAATCAATCTTACCTTCTTTAGCTAGAATATCAGGAGTGAGATTATAGATACTATCGAATAACCTAGCTCTAAACGTTCCTATCCCCTCTCCGTGGCGCAGTGAAACTTGAGCCATCTCTCCAGCTAAACTCATACTTATTATTCCTGCAACTGCGGCAATAAAGTGATCTTTAGTCGCTCCACAAAAAGTTCCCACCAGAGAAGTCGTCATGCACCCAGTACCTGTGACATCCCCTAAAATTCGATGTCCATTGTTTAGCAGACAAACTTGAGACCCATCAGATACTACATCTGTTTTTCCGGTAATGGCGATAATTGAACCTAATTCAGAGGCAAGTTTCTTGGCAATCACGGCGCTGTCTTGTTCATCTGCGAGAGAATCCACTCCCTTTATGGCTACTTCTAGACCTGCAAGGGCTTTGATTTCAGACATATTACCACGTATAACATCAGGTTTCAACTCCCGTATTAGTCTTGCTGTTGTATTTGTTCTTAGTTTTGTTGCTCCTACTCCTACAGGGTCAAGAATTATTGGAACGCCCAACTCCTTAGCCCGTAATCCGGCAATCAGCATACTTTCAACTGTCCTTGAATTAAGAGTTCCAATATTAAGAACTAAAGCTGAAGCAAAGCCAACCATTTCTGCAACTTCTTCCCGATCATCCGCCATTACAGGGGAACCTCCGATGGCCAGTACGATATTGGCACAGTCATTGACAGTAACATAGTTGGTTATATGATGAATCAAGGGATTTTTTTCTTTAACGAGACTTAAGCTTGTAGAGATTTTTTCACGTATTTCCATCTAGCGGTTAACCTCCCTGTCATAACATGTAAGATGCTAATAATAATCATAACTGGTATAGTTGCACCCATCACAAAATCCAATTTTATAAATTGGTAATATAACATTGTTCCCAGAGCACAGAGAGCTAAAGTAACCCAGTTAATCAAAAGATCTGTCTGTATCTGCTTATTTATTAAGAGGAAATAATCCGTCAATAGGATTGCAAACAATGGGGCAAAAACGGAACCAATAGCATAAAGAAAATGTTCAAACAAGAAACTCCTGCGGAATAGGCATCGAGAAAGGTTGTCGTTACAGTTGCCAAAACGATAATTCCTAAGGCCACTATGCCGAGATTTGAACATACTTAAATTATTTTTTGATGAACTCACTAGATTAATCCCGCCTTTTTGTAAAGTGTATAGAAATGGTGTGTCGGCCCCACGCCTTTTCCAATCGATAAAGAATTTTGTATAGCAATCGTTATATACTCCTTAGCAAGAGAGATAGCTTTGTTAAGGCTATGCCCCAACGCAAGGTTTGCACTGATAGCGGACGAAAGTGTACACCCCGTTCCGTGTGTATTCTTGGTTGTGATCCTAGACGAAGAAAAATAACTAAATTCTTCACCGTCAAAAAGGATATCAATAGAATCCTCTTCTAAATGCCCTCCCTTAAGTAATACATTCTTTGCCCCCATTTGGAAAATAATTTTGGCACCCTCTTCCATTTGCTTCAATGTGTGAATGGACCTATTCGTCATGACCTCTGCCTCTGGAATATTAGGTGTAACGATCATCGACATTGGCAGTAATTCCTTAATTAGAGTTGCTTCTGCCACTGGATTTAACAAATGGTAACCGCTTTTAGATACCATAACCGGGTCCAAAACAATGGTTTGAGGTGCATAGTTTCTCAACCGTTCTGCAATCACCTCAATAGTCTGCACTTGGGAAACCATACCTATCTTTACTCCGTCAACCTCAATATCGTCAAAAATTGCTTCTATTTGTTTCGCGATAACCTCTGTTGAAATATCCTGTACAGCAAAGACTCCTTGAGTGTTTTGAGCGGTGACTGCCGTTATTACACTCATTCCAAAAACCCCATGGGCTGAAAACGTTTTAAGATCAGCTTGAATCCCTGCTCCCCCACTGCAATCTGAGCCAGCTATGGTAAGTACCCTTTTCATATCGCACCTCCTACAACGTTTTAAAATATCATTTAATTTAGAAAATTTGACTACCGCCAAGCCTTCAGCGCTGGCCTTGGACGGCCGAGTATCCTGTAGCCAAGGATGGCGAGAAGGGACCTTCCAGAAATAATAACTTTCTGCCCTGTAAAATAATTTTCCATTCATCAGTGGTGCCGCGTAGCGGCATGAAGGTCTGACTAGTACAGAAAGGAGCACAAATCTCCAGAATAAGATTTGTGCTCCTTCATTTTCATAAAAGAGTAAACTGCTTACCTACGCTGGCATTATCCAGATCAGGTTAATAGGGTCTCAGACTTTTAGGGTCTAAATCTCAGCCGGCCTATTCCAGCTCCCCTGCCCATTTCGTTATTTATTTTTTAATAAAACTAACATGGAAGAAGCTTAAAGTCAATGGTCCATAATCATATTTCTATTTCCATAGTTCCGTACCGACGAATTGGAAATTGATTATAACCTAGTCACTTTAATAAATATCTCAAACAAAAAATAGCAGCTCCCTTATAAAAGGAATTACTCTACAAGCCAAAATAATCCTTGAATGAATTATTGGAAATACACAAGTTTGTCTCCTAAGTGTGATAGAGTATTAAGCGAAAACAAATACATGGCAACAGGAGGCAATCATGACAGAACAGTTACTGATCGGATTAATCATCCTTGTCCTCATCACACTCATTTTACTAATTATCTCAATTACTCGTTCGACACGTAATCCTTTTGTTAGGTTCGAGGGTCAATTAAGTTCTCTAGAGAAAAGTCTCGAACGTAGCGAGCGCCTTGTTAATGGAGAAATCTCCAAGAATCGGGAAGAATCTAATACTAACGCTAGGCAAGTCCGCGAGGAATTAAATCAATCCGTGCGTTTGTTTAATGATTCAGTACTAGCCCGTATGGCGGAAATTGCTAACCTGCAACGCAACCAATTGGACATTTTCGCTACTCAGTTAGGCACCCTTACCAAAACCAATGACCAAAAATTAGAACAAATGCGTAAAACCGTGGAAGAACGTCTTCTGTTGCTCCAACAGGATAACGGACAAAAATTAGACTTGATGCGCGCAACAGTCGACGAAAAACTCAGCGCAACTCTTGAGCAACGCTTAGGAGAATCCTTTAAATTAGTCAGTGAAAGATTAGAAGCAGTACACAAAGGGCTTGGAGAAATGCAGACCCTGGCTTCTGGTGTTGGTGACTTGAAAAAAGTTCTGACTAATATAAAAACTCGAGGGGTTTGGGGCGAAATACAGCTCGGAAATTTGTTGGAGCAGATCCTTACTCCAGAACAATACGCTGCTAATGTAACTACTAAAGCTGGGAGTAACGATAGAGTAGAATTTGCCATTAAGCTCCCCGCTCGAGACGGACAGGACAACATCATTTGGCTTCCTATAGATGCTAAGTTCCCACTTGAAGATTATGAAAGGCTTATCGAAGCACAAGATCAAGCTAAACTCCCACGCATTGAAGAGCTCGGCAAATCCCTAGAAAACCGCATTAAGTTAGAGGGGAAAACCATTAGAGATAAGTACCTTGATCCTCCCAACACCACAGATTTTGGCATCCTATTCTTACCAGTTGAAGGATTATATGCCGAAGTGTTACGCCGACCTGGTCTTTGTGAACTTCTCCAACGAGAGTACAAAGTTATCATAACCGGACCAACCACATTAGCTGCTCTCCTCAATAGCCTACTTATGGGCTTCAAAACTTTGGCTATCGAGAAACGCTCTAGTGAGGTATGGAATCTGCTTGGCGCCGTTAAAACGGAATTCGGTAAATTTGTAGAGATCTTGGAAAAAACTCAGAAAAAACTTCAGGAAGCAAGTAATACCATTGATACTGCAACTAGAAAGAGCCGTACAATTGCTCGTAAGCTTAAGGATGTCCAGACTCTTCCTGCCAGTGAAGTGGAGTTAATGCTAGAGCCTGAGCGCGAAGAATAACATTGTACTTACCGCGTTCGACAACTTGACCTTGGTCGAGAACTAAAATCTCATCCATTTTCTCTAATCCAGATAAGTGATGTGTTATTACTAAGGTGGTACGGCCATCCATAAGTTTGTAGACTCCCTCCATGACATCACGTTCTGTAATGGGATCAAGGCCTTCCGTAGCTTCATCAAGAATCAAAATCGGAGCATTTTTTAACAAGACTCGGGCAATTGCTAACCGCTGCCTCTGTCCTCCCGAAAGTTTTAATCCACCTTCCCCAACGGGGCTATCATACCCATTAGGCAATGATTGAATAAAATCATGAAGCTTAGCCTTCTGGGACGCGAGGATTAGTTCTTCTTCAGATGCCTCAGGTCTTGCCAAAAGTAAATTTTCTCGAATTGTGGCATTAAAAATGTAGGTTCGTTGAGTCACAACTCCAATAAAGTTCCTAGCCTCTTGCTGGGTATACTCCCGTATAGAATTCCCGCCCAACTCAATGCGTCCTTCATCGTATTCCCAAAAACGCAGAAGAAGATTTACAATACTAGTCTTACCTGAACCGCTCGCTCCAACAATCGCCACTTTACCCTTCTGGGGAATTCGAAATGACAATTGATTTAAAGCCCAAGGTTCTCTATCTCCATACTTGAAACTAACCTCATGGAAGGTGATACTCATTTCTTTAGGTTTGGCAGACAGTGCTTCATGATCTTTCACTGCAGGTTCAGTCTCGATTATTTCAAGTAAACGGTCGGCTGCAGCACGGTTTTGCTCCAAATGATGGGGAACAAGAGCTAAGGGAAACAGCGCTTCAAAACTACTCAATGTCCCGAGGGCTAACATCCCTAAGTTAACCCCACTTAATTTTCCTTTTTCTACGAGGATTATTCCCAGAACGAGGATCAGCCACATGCAAAGATAAGAGAGCATCCCTGTTAGAGCCGAAGAGAGTGCAGAGAGCCAAGCGATTCGACGTTGGTGATTAGTTAATTTTCTGTTGGTTTCTTGGATTTTAGCTAGGTGCCAATGGGCTTGACCAAAAGCTATTAATTCAGTCATTCCCAAAAGGCTATCAGCAACCTGTGTATTCAACTCTGCTTTTAAAGAAAGTAAGTGATGCCCTACCCCTTGACTCAAACATTTAATTATCCATGGTATCACCAACCCTGCCATAAGAAAACTGGCTGCTAAGATGAAAGAAAACCTCATATCATACCGAGCTAAAAAAATTCCATATCCAAAGAGAACCAGTAAGGCTACAATAGGCGGAGAAAAAACCTTAAGAAATAGATTTTGTTGGATTTCCACGTCTGCAACAATTCGTCTAAGTAGGTCCGCACTTCTTAAATTCAACAATCGCGCCGGGGCTAATGGTTCTAGTCCTTGATAAAACTTTACTCGTATTTGGCTTAACACTCGGAACGTCACATCATGAGAAAAATAACGTTCTAAGTATCGAAAGACAGCACGAGAGAGTCCAAAAAAACGTACTCCCACAATGGTTACCATTAAATCTAAAACTGGCGGATGAAGAGCAGCACGGGCCAAAAGATAAGCAGAAGTTGCCATTAAGCCGATGTGACTCGTGATTGTCAGTGTACTTAATAATAAAGCGAGTAAGATTCGCCGCCAATAAGGTAATATCAGGTGAGTTAGCCACGTTGTGCTCTTCATCTTAATTCACCTTGATATTCTTTCACCAAGCGAAAATAAAGTCCCTGTGCTCTCATCAATTCCTCATGGGTGCCCTCTTCTATTATCTGCCCCTGATCCATTACGAGAATGCGATTTGCTTGGAAAACTGTATCCAGTCGGTGGGCAATTAGTAAGGCAGTCCTTCCTTGGATCAAGCGTTTCAAGGCTTCCTGAACATAGTACTCATTCTCTAAGTCCAAGTTTGATGTCGCTTCGTCCAAAATTACGAGTTGAGCATCTTTTAAGAACGCCCTAGCAAGGGCGATCCTTTGAGCCTGTCCGCCACTTAAACGAGCGCCTCCTTCTCCCAAGTAAGTTTGGTATCCATCTGGAAGTTTCATGATAAATTCATTAGCTAAAGCCTCTTGAGCTGCTTTTACAATCTCTTCGAATGTTGCAGATGGCCTAGCAAAGCGAATATTGTCTGCTATGCTACCCGCAAATAAATGTGGACATTGGGGAACGTAAGCAATCTGATCTCGCCATTTTTCCAAAGAAATTGTATCGAGCAAAGTTTTATTCATGTAAATATGTCCAGTTGTAGGGGTATTAAAACGCAGTAATAATTGAGCAACTGATGTTTTACCTGCTCCACTTGGACCGACGAGAGCAATTGTTTCTCCTGAATTAATACACAGATTAATTCTATGGAGAATGGGAGTATCTACAGCTTGATAAGTGAGGCCAACTTGCTGAAAAGAGATATTGAAATTGGTAGAAAACACTTCATGAAGCGACTTAAGGGAATTATTATTGAGCTTTAATTGATTAGTATGGTCATTAGTTTCATTCTTCGCCTTGTCATAATTCTTCTCACTCATTAGTGGAAGATCTAAAATTTCAAAGATACGCGCTGCAGCATTTACCCCAGACAATCCAGCATGAAAATTTAAACCGAGGGTTCTTAGGGGAGTATAAAATTCGGGAGCAAGAAGTAAGAGAAACAAACCCGAAGAGTAAGAGAGGGTTCCATTGACCAACCTTAATCCGATTGTAACAGCGACTAAGGCCGTGCTAATCGTAGCAAGAAATTCTAAGACAAGCGCCGATAAGAAAGCTATTCTCAAAACACTAAGTGTGGATTTTCGAAAAGAATCACTAACTCTTTCTATTACATTAGTCTGATCTTTTTCTCGACCAAAAACTTTAAGGATTGTTAAGCCCTGTAATACATCTAAAAAATGAGCACTCATCCAGCTTAAGCGTTGCCACTGCTGAAGTGATTTTTTTTCTGCTAGTTTTCCAATCAAAATCATAAATATTGGAATGAGCGGACCTGTCAAGAGAAGAATTAATCCGGACTTCCAATCTAGGGGGAATATAAATATTAAAATTAAGAGCGGTATCCCTGCCGCCAAAAGCAGTTGAGGAAGGTATTTGGAAAAATAGTCTTCTAGTGATTCTACCCCATCTACCACTGTGGTGATTAACTCTCCTGATCGTTCTCCTCGAGCATACATTGGTCCTAATGAAATGATATGATTCATTAAACGTTCGCGTAAATTTATCTTAATATAGGAGGCTGCTTCAAAAGCACATATTTCACTGCCCCATTGAAAAACTGCTCTTATACCAATGATTCCGAGAATCATGAGTAGAAAATCCCAAACTGCTCTAAGAGAAGCTCCCTCCAAGAAAACCATTGCGACGATGCGGGAGAGATACCAGGCTTGAGCGACTGCCAGTAATGCTATCCCTGTGCTGAGGCCAACCGAGAGCAACAGAAATCCCCAAACAGACTTCCCCTCCCGAATCAACCGCTTATCAAACATATTGTCATCTCCTAGCACGATTGTGCAAGTTGTGTGCAAGTTGGGGACGGTTCTTGACTTGCATTCCTCGACTTTCATTCTGGGTCTTGAAAGTAAGGGGCTATTGCACGTTCACACACGTTTCATTCACTCGTTCGTTGGATGCTGAAGCAATTACGCCAACCTCTGGGTTGCTCAAGATGTGAACCTCGGCGTAATTACCGCTTCAGCATCGGCACTCACCTTACCGTGAACTCCACTAAAGTGTTCACTTTGCAATGTCCCCTTAATTTCTGGTCATTTGGGGAATCAAGTACAAGTTGGAGTGGAAGTTGTGCTAGTTGTGCAAGTCGGGGGCGGTTCTTGGCTTGCATTTATTGTCTTTGAAAGTAAGGGGTCATTGCACGTTCACACACGTTCCATTCACTCGTTCGTTGGATGCTGAAGCAATTACGCCAACCTCTGGGTTGCTCAAGATGTGAACCTCGGCGTAATTACCGCTTCAGCATCGGCACTCACTTTACCGTGAACTCCACTAAAGTGTTCACTTTGCAATGTCCCCTTAATTTCTGGTCAGTTTGGGAAAGATCGTATTGTTTGTATTCATAAAGAAAGAACCGTTTGGTTATTACTTACTTTAAATAAAGGGGCAAGAAAAATCTTGCCCCTTTATTCTATCTGAGAACCTACTAATAGTGTAAGTTTTTTTCTGTGACGCGGTTGCGGAAGACCCAATATGTCCATCCTTGATAAAGGAGCACAATGGGAACCATAACCAGGGCAATGATCGTCATAATCTTGAGTGTGTATGGGCTTGAGGATGCATTATAAATAGTAAGACTCCACTTCATATCGAGACTTGAGACGATCACTCGAGGGAAGAGCCCCCAGAATAAGGATAAGGTAAACAACAGAATGGTCAAACCATTCATGATGAACGCCCAGCCAACTTTATGTGAACGTATCAAAAAGAAGGCAAGGATAAGGGCTACACCGGAACTAACTAGAGTAATACCCGCTCCTAAACTAGCGAAGATATCCGTCTGCAAATAAGTTAGGATCGCTAACACTATAACTATCGGTATAGCTACTAGGGCAATACTTTGAGCTGCTTTCGAAGCCCGCTTAGCCATCTCACCAGTGGTCTTTAGGCTAAGGAACAAGGCACCATGAAACATAAAAACGAGCAATGTAGTTAAACCGCCAACAATGGCATACGGAGAAAGGAGATCAAAGAAGGTTCCGACATATTGCATTTTTGCATCTATCGGTACTCCTTTAACCAAATTAGTCATAGCGACACCCCAAAGGAGAGCTGAAAGAAAGCTTCCTGTGAAAATCATCCAATCCCAAGTACTTCGCCAAAGTGGACTGGAATCACTGCTGCGAAATTCGAAGGCAACACCACGAATTATTAAGGATACTAACACTAGAAACAAGGCGAGAAAAAAGCCGCTAAACAAGGTGGAGTACCAATTGGGAAATGCAGCAAACATGGCCCCGCCAGCCGTAATCAACCAAACTTCATTTCCATCCCAGTGTGGCCCGATCGTATTAATAATGACCCGACGTTCTTGATCGTTTTTACCTAGAAAAGGAAGCAAAATTCCTACTCCAAAATCAAACCCTTCCAGAAAAAAGAACCCTGCAAACAAGACGGTAATTAGTATGAACCAGAGGATGTTTAAGTCCATAATGACGCCCCCTTAACTTCACTATTCAGGTGTTCATCTTTGTTAGCCACTTCTGGACCCTTCTTAATAAACTTAACCATGAGATAAACATCGGCTACCGCTAAGGCTATATATACCAACATAAAGCCAACAAAAGCAATCAACATGGAAAGCATTGAAACTGAGGTTGATACACCATGCTCAACTCTTTGTAAACCGTAGACAATCCAAGGCTGACGCCCGACTTCTGCTAGGAACCACCCCGCAATATTTGCTATATAGGGAACTGGGATCGTCCAGAGCAAAAGTTTCAAGAACAAAGCTTTTTTTTCATAGGCTTTCGTTTTATAGAAATAAAGTCCCAGCATCGCCATCAATACTAACCACATTCCTGCTGTCAGCATAATTCGGAAACTCCAAAACAAAGATGCTACCGGCGGGACATAGTTACCTGGCCCATATTCTTGAACTGCGGTATTCTGAAGTTCATGAATTCCCTTAACCTCGCCTGTAAAACTATTATACGAGAGGAAGCTTAACATGCTAGGAATCTGGATTTCAAAGTTGTTCTTCTTTCCTTGCTCATCAATAGAGGCATATAATGACAATCCAGCAGGATTTTCAGTTTCCCAATGCGCCTCAGCAGCTGCCATCTTCATTGGTTGAGATTTAACAAGGTGCATTCCTTGTAAATGCCCTACTCCAGCAACTCCCAAGGTACTAATTAACCCAAAGACCACAGCTATATGAAACGAACGCCGAAAAACATCAAGATGGTTCTTTTTCAAAATATGGTAAGCACTAACACCCATGACAAAGAACCCAGCGGTTACAAATCCGCTAAGTACTGTATGCGGAAACTGATATATAACATGAGGATTTGTAATAACAGCCAGAAAATCGGTCATCTCGGCACGACCATTACGTAAAATATATCCAACTGGTTCTTGCATAAATGAATTAGCAACTAGAATGAAGAATGCCGATATGTTTGATGAAATTGCCACGATCCAAATAGTTATTAAATGAACTTTCTTAGATAATTTATCCCATCCAAAAACCCATAATCCTAAAAAGGTAGACTCAAGAAAAAATGCTACTAGAGCCTCAATGGCTAAGGGGGCACCAAAGATATCTCCAACAAAACGTGAATACTCAGACCAGTTCATTCCAAATTGAAACTCTTGGACTATGCCAGTAACGACACCCATGGCAAAGTTGATTAGAAATAATTTTCCCCAAAACTTCGTCATCTTTTTGTAAATTTCATTTCCTGTTTTCACATACCAAGTCTCCATCATAGCAACGAGGACCCCTAGTCCTAATGTCAACGGCACGAACATGAAATGATAAGACGTGATCACCGCAAATTGCAATCTAGACAAGATAAGTTCAGTCATCGTTACACCTCCAATAAATTAGTATAAGGCCTCTTACGTGTTTATATTGTTTGATCATTCCCCTCCCTCCGCTCTCGTTGTTTGTCCTTGCTTAGAATATCTACATAAATATATGTATCTTAAGCGTTCGTTATTTATTATTATACTAATTATTATTTACACGGTCAACTAATTATTACTTACTTAAAATACTAAATTATTATTTAATCGAAGAACATACGTTTAAAAGATTGTGCTTGTATCCAGTTTGTAAACATGAAGTGGGCGGGTTCTTTAAACTCGTCTTTTTTCTTTGGTAAAGAAAAAGGGTGCCTCTCCATAGAAATTACATTTCTATTTCGAGACAGCCCCACAGAAATCCTAAATTATCTTAATGACCTTACTCGCAGAAATCTGCCCAGTTTGCAGGACAGGTTGCATAGAATACTTTACAAAACGTTAGAGAAGAAAAGACGACTTAGCTTCCCTTAGGAATATATACTACTTCTTCCTGTTTTGCGGATGTAAATTCCTCCTTATTTATATCCGGCTTCTTTAAAGTAATTTTTCCGAATGACGAGATCTGCCATATCAATTCCTTTAATATGGTTCTCAAATTCTGTACTATTCTCTGCTTCTCCCATGTAAAGTCGGTTAGCTAAAACGGCAAAATCCTTTTTGGTATTAAGCAAATTTCGTCCAAACACAGTATTACTGTACCGTTCCTCATTAGTTCCCAACAGATTGGCTATCGTGGGCATTATATCAACTTGTCCTCCTGTAGTCGGGATCTCTCGTCCGTTCATTCCCTTATGATAAATAATAAGAGGAATTCGTTTACTGTCATCAAGCCACCAGCTTTCTTGGGGCTGAACTTTTTTGACTTCATCATTATAGTATTTATGCACTCCTGTATGATCTCCGTAGATAACAACTACAGTATTATCCAATACCCCGCTATTGTCGAGCGACTCCAAAAAATTGCCGATTTGTTCATCCGTATAACGAATGCTTTGGAAGTAACCCCCTAACTTTGACTTATTCAGTTCTTCACTTAAAATAAGTGATCGATATTGATCAGGTATATCAAAGGGGTTGTGGCTTGTTAAAGTCACCATAAAATTATAGAAAGGCTGTTTTTGTCCGGAAATGATAGGCGCTAATTGCCTAAAATAGCTTCCATCACTAAGCCCTAAGCCGATTTTCTCGTCCATATTGAATCGCGTTTCGTCCATCGTCTTTTCAAAACCAATGGCTGTCAAGGCAGGCATCCAATTCCAATACGAACCTTTGTCAGGATGAATGGCTAAGGTACTATACCCATCCTCTCTCAAAATCTTAGGCAATGAATTGTAAGTGTTGTAAGGGAATCGAAAAAAGGTAGCACCAGTACGGACTGGATAAACAGAAGTATTAGCTAATAAATCAGCATCTGAGCTTGAACCGTTATACACTTGTTCATAGAAATTATTAAAGTAAAAACTATTGGCTAACAGTCTATTAAGATTTGGAGTGATTTCCTGACCATTAATCCTTTGATTTATTACAGATGTCTCAAGTGACTCAACTTGAATCATAATAAGATTTTGACCCTTGAAAATTCCCTTATACTCATTTGCTGGTAATTTCTCCTGATTTTCAGCGAACCAATTCTTTATTTCTTGATTTTCTTCGGGTGTCAATTTAGCTGCCTGACTATCTTTAAGATAGTTATAAATATCAAAACCATGGTACCCTAACGGCGAAAGGTTTGACATCGTCTGATTCGGAGACCAAGCAACTCTAAATAACATCTTTTCATCATGTCCACTTAGGTCCATTTGAACATGTTGGTAATAAATATACGAGACTGAAAGTATAAAAAGGATTACTAGAGTATAAATATTCCTTTGAGCCCTAACATACAAGGCTTTATGCTTAATGCCGATACCAAGTAAAATCAGAAGATCGACGATAAACAAAAAGTCAACTTGACGGAGCATTGATATCACACTACTAAAAAGATTATCAAGATTTGTTGTTTGACTTAGCAAATATGGCGTAACAAAGCTACTATACCCACGATAGTACATTAAATCAGTAATGAGAAGGATGGAAAACAAACTATTACAACTAACGAAAAACCAAAATCGGGTCCTGCCCTTAAATAAAAAGGCAAAACTCAATATTATAAGAATGAAAGAAATGTAAACTTCTAAAGGAGGTGGAGCGCTGAAACTATAAAAAGCTTTCATGTGATTATACTTGGTTGCGTTTTCATTATTAATAAGACCAATAAAAAGGATAGACTTGGCTAACATTGCCAAAGTAGTGAATACAAACACACTGTCCTTAAGCCCTAGTCCAGATATGGCAAGAGTACGTAACCATCCAAATAAATTACGCCAAATATTAACAGGATTACTTATTTTAGTATTCTTCTTTGTGAGTTCATCTTCTAACCGGGCCAAAAATCACCATTCCTTTACAGTTCAAATATTTAACTTAATATAATTCGACAAAAGTCTTATCTTCCCTTTAATAAATAGCATGCTTATATAAATTTTGCAATAAATGATATATCTTAATTTTTACAGAAATAAGTTGGATTTAAACCAATATGGTCAACTTCTATAAACTAATGATAAACTATTGGAAATAGTCACTGTCGATACAATAAAGTAAAGAGACTAGATCACAAAGGTTCTAGTCTCTTTACTTTAACGGTCCTTCCCTCCTGGATGTTTACTTGAAACTCGGGAATGCTATATAAAATATTCTTTTCGGGGGATTAAGTGGGCCATCCTGAATCAAATTCATCTGTACGACGTTACATAGCCTATGTCAGTACATTTGGTACTACACAACTTCATTTAAGAAATCCCTTCGTGATTGCTTGGTGGTCTCTTGCGTTTCCTGGTTTAGGTCACTTGTTATTATCAAAATGCCTAAGGGGATGTCTTTTGTTTCTTTGGGAACTTTTCGTGAATTTGAATGCCCATATTAACCTTGCAATTCTATATTCCTTTACAGGTAGATTCCAAATGGCAAAAGACGTTCTTGATATAAATTGGGTACTGCTTTATATTCCAACTTATATTTTCTCCGTTTGGGATGCGTATCGAACAACCATTGACCTTAACCATCAATATCAATTAGCAGCCAGAGAAGATGCCGAAGTTAAGATGTTTAACATTAACGCAATTGAAATTAATTATTTAGATAAAAGAACCCCTTGGAATGCAGCTCTGTGGTCTAGCTTGATGCCAGGTCTGGGACAAATTTTAACTCATCGAGTTCCTGCTGCTTTGTTTATTATAATTTCGTCTATAGTGATTGCCTATCAGGCTAAACTACTTTCAGCTATTCATTACACTTTCCTGGGCCAGTTTGACTACGCTAAATCCGTTATTAACCCACAATGGTTTTTAAATATTCCGAGTGTCTACCTATGGGCTATCTATGATGCTTATGAAAATACTGTATCAAATAATAAATTATTTGATTGGGAACAAACTAAATTTCTAAAGAAGAATTATGAAGGTAAAAATTTCAATATGCCGTTTAAAAATGCGGATCAACGAGGTGAACGCATGTATATTATCTCGACATTTGATCATTCGAATTATCTAGAATTAGCTATTACGGCAATTCAAATGAAAGGAATCGCCAAAGAGAACATTCTTGGTGTATCAATGGATAATCGGGGGGAAGACAGAAAGTTATTTGATACCCTACATTCCTCGGATGGATTATGTTTGTTGGATTTGCCTCTTATGCTCGCAACTCTATTTTGTATCTTTGGAAGCATTTACGGCTTTATACTAACTTGGGGCCCAGTTTTATGGGGGCTTATCGGTTTATTTATTGGTTTTAGTATAGGTCTAATGATTAAGTTGATCACCACTAAGAAATATGACAATAGACAGAAAAAACTAAAGTCATCTGAGGTTGTATTAATCATCGAATGTCAAGAGACTCAAGCGGAGATTGTTAAAGACTTACTATGGGAAAACCATGCTCTTGGTGTTAGAAAATTAAGTCTACACGATGATAAATAGAAGTTTACGGAGGTATACATATCGAGCATATACTGGTATTGTCTTCTAGCTATCATTGGAGTGGGAATCACAGCGTTATCAAACACAAAGAGACTTCCTCGTTGAGACAGTCTCTTGCTTGTTACCTGGCGATACGAAAGTCGGACGAGACTTTCGCCATACGGCGTCCCATGACGAACACTCCTGCCGTGTGGATTCTACTTTCCCAGGAGCTATGCTCCAAGTATCCTTGGCCCTGGAACGAAAGGCACGATAGTGTCCAGTGGACAGTATCGCCGAGCCACCCGTCCCAAAGAAACACTTCGTGGCGAAGGTGAGCCTTTCGCCACACTGCAACTTGTAACACATTCTTAACTTCCGTGTTCGGTATACGAAAGGCGGGCGAGCCTTTCGCCACACTGCGACTTATGACGCATTCTCCTGCAGTGTGGATCCGAACGGGTGGAACCCCGACCACCGATGGTTCCCCTAATTATATTATTAACACAGAAAAACTACCTCGTAAGAGATAGTTTTTCGCTTGTTTACCTGGCGATGACCTACTTTCCCAGGAGCTATGCTCCAAGTATCCTTGGCCCTGGAACGAAAAGCGGACGAGCTTTTCGCCACACTGCGACTTATAACGCAAACTCCTGCAGTGTGGATTCTTAACTTCCGTGTTCGGTATACGAAAGGCGGGCGAGCCTTTCGCCACACTGCGACTTATGACGCATTCTCCTGCAGTGTGGATCCGAACGGGTGGAACCCCGACCACCGATGGTTCCCCTAAT